>Ga0068876_10000477_pt1 | contig 33009 bp, 47 predicted proteins | sample NOAtaG_6_FD_66442 | JGI IMG/M metagenome (GOLD analysis project Ga0068876, IMG submission 66442) | Freshwater lake microbial communities from Lake Erie, under a cyanobacterial bloom - NOAA_Erie_Diel5S_2200h metaG | ecosystem: Environmental > Aquatic > Freshwater > Lake | place: USA: Ohio, Lake...
TCCTAAATAGCAAATCCAGATCACGAAAAAGCCTAAACCACCTAAAACTGCTGTCTTTTTCCCTTCCCAACCTTTTGTAAGACGGGCATGTAAATAAGTTGCAAAGACTAACCAAGTGATTAAAGCCCAAGTTTCTTTTGGATCCCAACTCCAATATGAACCCCAAGCTTCATTAGCCCAAACACCTCCTGAAATAATACCAATAGTTAAAAACGGAAACCCTAATCCAATAATTCGATAACTCCAATTATCTAAACTTTGTAATAACTTTAATTTTCCTAATTCAGAAATTTCGTTAGAAGAAGAAATGACTTTTGCTTCATAATAATCTAACATTACATTGTATAAAGGTAATGAAGAATTCTCAACTACTTTTAAATCAATATCTTCATAACGAGAGATAACTAAAAATAAAATACATAAGAGTGAACCCATGATTAAGGTAGCATAACTTAAAAGCATCATACTTACATGTAGCATCAGCCAATTTGATTGTAAAGCTGGAACCAAAGGAGAGGATTTTTGCATTTCTGGTGACAGAGTTAAATTAGCAAATCCATTAATCAATAAAGTAATTGGAATTAAAATTGATCCAATTAATCGACTTTTTGTTTTTGTTTCTAGATACAAATAAATTGTTAAAAGTGTCCATGTTAAAAAAAGTAAGGATTCATATAAGTTACTTAAAGGAAAATATCCAGCAACAATCCATCTTGAACAAAGAATAAAGAAGAGTAATATATTCGCAATTACTGTACTTGTACGGCCAAGAAAAGAGATAAATACTTTTTCTCGAAAGAAAAATAAATTTACCCAATATATTACCATTGCAAATAGTAGAACGCCAAAAACAATATTTGATAAAAGATTTTGAATTTCATTCCAATCCATGAAATTTCTCCAGTAAAAAATTTCTACATACATTATGTTATATTATAGTATTGTACTAAAAAATCAACTGATTATAAACTCGGATACCAACTTTTCTAATAAATTAGGAAGAGAAAGAATTTTTAAAAATTCAATTGACATGGAATTAGATCTGTGAGTATTATAAAAGTAATTTAAATAAGATCATACTGTTATGTCAATACTACGAAAATATGAAATAATGATTCTGTTAACAGAGGAATTCAATGATAGTGAATTAAAGACTTGGGTATTTAATTATGCAAAAAATTTAAGAAAATTTAATGTTTGTGATATTTCCGTGATTTCTCGTGGAAAACATAACTTATCATATCCAATTAACAATTGCGCGAAAGGAAATTATATTCAGTTAAACTTTTCGAGTATGCCCAAATATATAAACAATTTTTCAAATATTTTAAAATTAGATTCGAATGTTGTAAGATTTTTAGTCTTTAATAAAGGATAAAACGAACTGAGTCATGATAACAATTGTTTCGTTATATGGCTCAATTTTTAGTAATAAAAATTTTACAATTACTAGACGAATATGATAGAATTATATTAGAATATGTCCTCAGTAGCTCAGTGGTAGAGCAATCGGCTGTTAACCGATTGGCCGTAGGTTCAAGTCCTACCTGGGGAGTGAAACTAAACGTAATATTTTATGACTACTAATATTGATAAATTAATAATTGGTAATAAAGTTTTCAGTTCGCGCTTAATGTTGGGAACAGGCAAATATAAAACATCCATTGATGCACAGGAAAGTATTGAGGCAAGTGGATGTGAAATTGTTACTGTTGCAATTCGACGTCTTCCAACAAATTTAACCAATGATAGTTCAAGTTTTTTAAATACATTAAATTGGGATAAATTATGGTTATTACCAAATACAGCAGGTTCCCAAACTGCAGAAGAAGCAATTCGAATGGCATTTTTAGGTCATGAATTAGCTTGTCAAATAGGTCAAGAAGAAAATTTCTTTGTAAAACTAGAAGTCATATCCGATCCAAAATACTTGTTGCCGGACCCCATCGGAACATTGAAAGCAGCCGAATTTCTAGTCAAAAAAGGATTTACAGTTTTACCATATATTAATGCAGATCCAATATTAGCTTTACATCTTGAAGATTTAGGTTGTGCAACAGTTATGCCTTTAGGTTCACCTATTGGTTCAGGTCAAGGATTAAATAATTTAGCAAATATTAAAATTATTATTGAAAATGCTGGAGTACCAGTTATTGTAGATGCAGGTATTGGAGCACCTAGTGAAGCGACTGCTGCGATGGAAATTGGAGCGGATGGTATTCTATTGAATACTGCAGTGGCTCAAGCTAAAAATCCTGCACAAATGGCTTTAGCAATGAATTTAGCGGTTCAATCAGGTCGATTAGGTTATTTAGCTGGGCGAATGGAAAAAAAACATTATGCAAACGCAAGTTCACCATTAGATCAAATTAGTAAAAGTTAATATCCGAGTAGTTTTGATAATTTTGGAATCGAGTCGAATCGTAAGACAATTTATGTTATAAATTTAAATTTCATATATAATACTAAAATATAATAATATACTATAAAAATATTATTTTCTAAATTTAAATATTTATATATAAAGGATTTTCATTTATGGATACTCGTCTATTTGTAATTGCTCTACCATTGTTAGTGGCAGCATCATGGGCATTATACAATATTGGCCGTTTAGCTATTCAACAAATTCAACGTTTATCACGTTAATTTCGAGAATGTGAAATCAAATAAGAAAATTTTATTGGATTTTAATAAATACTTTTATTTTTATTGAACTACATTACAATTTAAGATAACAAATACTAAAATTATAAAAACTTATGTCTCATACTGTTAAAATTTATGATACATGCATTGGATGTACACAATGTGTCCGAGCATGTCCTACGGATGTACTAGAAATGGTACCATGGGATGGCTGTAAATCAGGTCAAATTGCTTCATCTCCTCGTGTTGAAGATTGTGTAGGATGTAAAAGATGTGAAACTGCATGTCCTACTGATTTTTTAAGTGTTCGTGTATATTTAGGAGCAGAAACTACTAGAAGTTTAGGTTTAGCTTACTAATCGACTCTTACTTTTTATTTTTACTTTTGAGTAAAGATAAAAAGTAAACTTTTCGTCATAACTTATTGATTTTTCTTCGTTTCAAAAAATCTTTCAAATTATCGATTCATTAAGAATTTGACTTTTGAATAAATTTTTTATATCATAGTTTTATAATTATTTATAGAGATTAAAAAATGGCTGTCCCTAAGAAACGAACATCAAAATCTAAAAAAAATGCTCGTAAGGCGAACTGGAAACGAAAAGGTTATAAAGCAGCTCAAAAATCTTTATCGTTAGCTAAATCAATGTTACGAGGTAAAACAACAAGTTTTGTATATAGTATGTATGTCGAAGAAAGCGAATAAATCTTTAAAACACTTTTAAAGATTTATTTAAGAAATTATATCTAATAAGAATTTATTTTAAAATTTTGCAGGTGTGGCGGAATTGGTAGACGCGCTAGGTTTAGGTTCTAGTAACTTTGGTTGTGAGAGTTCGAGTCTCTCCACCTGTAATTTCTAAGTCTTTAATAACTTTTAGTAATTTTTACGTTCAATAATATTTGTTAAAAAATGCTTCCTTTTACTCTTCAACAACTTCGGATTTTAAAAGCCGTTGCAACAGAAAAAAACTTTACTAAAGCAGCTTCCGTTTTATATATTTCTCAACCCTCATTAAGTAAACAAATTAAAAGTCTGGAAAAGAATCTTGATACGTTATTAATTAATCGGGAACGCAATAAATTATCTTTAACAGAGAATGGCGAAGTTCTTTTACAGTATTCCGAACGAATTTTAGCTCTTTGTGAAGAAAGTTGTCGCGCTTTAATTGATTTAAAAAATGGTGAGCGAGGAAATTTAACCGTTGGCGCTAGTCAAACAATCGGAACATATCTAATGCCTCGGATACTAGCTTTATTTGCTCAAAATTATCCACAAATTGATTTAAAAGTTCAGGTGAATTCCAGCCGTATCATTGCAAAGAATATCATTAATCGCGAGATTGATATAGCTGTTGTTGGGGGTGAAATCTCAGATGATTTAAAACGAAATTTGACCATTCAACCATTTGTTTATGATGAACTTAGTCTAATTATTTCAAAATCGCATCCGTTTGCAAAGAAAAAAAAAATCAATAAAGAAGATCTTTATTGTTTAGATTTTATTACGTTGAATTCGAATTCAACAATTAAAAAATTTATTGATACTATCCTAATTCAAAATCAAATTGAAACAAATCAATTAAAAACTATTTTACAATTAAATTCAATTGAAGGTATTAAAACAGCTGTCAGTTTAGGCTTAGGAGCAGCCTTTGTTTCTTCATCAGCTATTGAAAAAGAGATTCAACTCCAAACGATTGAAATTATTCAAATTGATAATATTAAAATTAATAGAAAATTATCAATTCTTAGTAATCCTGATTGTTATAAATCAAAAGCTTTTGAATTTTTTTATCTCGAACTAAATCGTTTAAAAAATAAGATCGAAACGTAAGGCATTATTTGAAAAAAGTTGACGGTTTCAAAAAAATTTTAGTATGATACGAAGAAAAAATAAATTAATTTAGATTATGAAATATGCAATTGTCGAAATCAGTGGAAGACAATTTTGGATTGAAACTGGAAAATATTATGATTTTAATCGAATTCCAACTGAATTAGGAAAACAGATTACATTAAATCGAGTTCTATTAGTCAATGATGAAGGAAAATTGTTCATTGGAAAACCGTATTTAGAAAGTGTAAAAATTAAAGGAAAAATTTTAGAACATTTACGTAGTAAAAAAACAATTGTTTATAAGATGCGTCCTAAGAAAAAAACTCGTAAAAAACAAGGGCATCGTCAAGAATTAACACGTGTTTTTATTGAAGATATTGTTATGAATTAATATATAAATTAAAAAATTATCTGGAGGTAACTCAAATGGCACACAAAAAAGGGGCAGGAAGCACAAAAAATGGTCGTGATTCAAATGCGAAACGATTAGGAGTAAAACGCTTTGGTGGTGAAAAAGTTAAGGCAGGAAATATTTTAATTCGTCAACGCGGAATGAAGTTTAAACCTGGATCAAATGTAGGATGTGGAAAAGATTTTACACTATTTGCTTTAGTTGATGGAACAATTAAATTTGATTATCAAGAAGGAAACCAAAAACGCGTGAATATAGTTATATAAAAATATTATAAAAAAGTTTTCGATGCGAAAAAACCTCTTTCAAATTAATTCCTTTCGAAATAAATATCAAACTTTAGTTAACGAAATAAATCTCATTGAAGATAGTTTAAAAGCTCTGACCGACAGTGAGCTACGCGCTAAAAATTTTCAATTAAAACAACAATATAAGGATACTCAAGACTTAACTCCATTAATTGCAGAATCTTTCGCATTAACACGTGAAGCAAGTCTCCGAACACTGGGGTTAAGACATTTTGATGTTCAATTAATTGGAGGTCTTGTTTTAAATAATCAAAAAATTGCCGAAATGAAAACGGGGGAAGGAAAAACATTAGTTGCAACCTTACCAGCATGTTTAAATGCCTTAACTAATAATGGTGTTCATATTGTCACAGTCAATGATTATTTAGCAAGTCGAGATCAAGTATCAATGTCTCAAATTTATAAATTTTTAGGCTTTGATACAGGATTGATTCAAAATGATATGACACCGTTAGAACGGAAAAAAAACTATAATGCTGATATTACTTATGTAACAAACTATGAATTAACATTCGATTTTTTACGAGATAATATGGCATTAAATCTAACCGATGTTGTTTTAAGACCATTTAATTATTGTATTATTGATGAAGTCGATTCAATTCTAATTGATGAAGCTCAAACGCCTTTAATTATTTCAAATAATATTGAAACTCCGGTTGATAAATATATTATTGCGGCTGAAATTACAAATTATTTAACACTAAACATTCATTATAAAGTGGATGAGAAGAATAAAAATGTAATTTTGACAGATCAAGGCAGTAAACAGATTGAACAGATATTACGAATTCAAGATTTATATGACGTTCGTGATCCTTGGATTCCGTATGTTATTAATGCAATTAAAGCGAATGCATTATTTTTTAATAATGTACATTATATTGTTCAAAATGATCGAATCGTTATTGTCGATGAATTTACAGGGCGAATTATGCCTGATAGACGGTGGGGAGATGGATTACATCAAGCAATTGAAGCAAAAGAAAAACTTCCAATTCGACAAAAAACTGAAACTGTTGCGGCCATAACGTATCAAAATTTCTTTTTATTATATCCAAAATTATCTGGAATGACTGGAACGGGTAAAACGGCTGAGATTGAGTTTGAAAAAATTTATAATTTATCAGTTGAAGAAATTCCAACAGCCCGACCAACGTTACGACAAGACCTACCAGATTTGATTTATAAAGATCAATTTTCAAAATGGAGTGCTATCGCCCAGACTTGCAATCAAATATCATCGACAGGTCAACCAATTTTAATTGGAACTACGACTGTTGAAAAATCTGAAATGTTAGCGCAATTATTAAATGAGTATAGATTATCTTATCAAATATTGAATGCTAAACCTGAGAATGTTCGTAGGGAATCGGAAATTGTTGCACAAGCTGGTAAAAAAGGTGCCATTACAATTGCTACTAATATGGCCGGTCGAGGAACGGACATTATTTTAGGCGGAAATATAAATTTCAAAATTCAAAAAGAGTTATACGATATTTTAACAGTCGCTAGAAATTATGTCTTATCCAAAAATATTAATATTTTACAATCTCCACTTAAAACTAAATTCAATTCGAGTTCTCAAAAATTTTTAAGTGTCTTAAGTTCTTTAGTCTCAGATTCGAATTTTTTGAAACTTTCAGATATTGACATTTTAAGAATTTTACGAGAGAACGATAAAATTTCAATTCCAACTAATTCATACACTTGCTCAATTAAATTTTTGATCGATGAGTTAGTTCTATATTATCGCAAATCTCAAGAACAAGAAAACAGGATTGTTAAAAATCTAGGTGGATTATATATTATTGGAACGGAAAGAAATGATTCGCGAAGAGTCGATAATCAGTTACGAGGTCGATGTGGTCGCCAAGGAGATCCTGGAACGTCAAGATTCTTTTTAAGCTTAGATGATAATTTACTTCGTCTTTTTGGAGGGCCAAAAATTCAAGAATTTATGCAGACTCAAATGATGGATGATTCACCTTTAGAGTCAAATTTTTTAACCCGAAGTCTTGATTCTGCACAAGAGCGCGTTGAAGAACGAGCTTATCAACAAAGAAAAAATTTATTTGATTATGATGATATTTTAAATAAACAACGAAATATTATCTATTTTGAACGTCGTCAAATTTTAAACAGTGCGTCCAATCAAAAAAATATTTTAGCCTACGGTGAACAAATTATTACGGATATATTCTTAGAACTTAAAAAAGACCGAGTTTCCAAGAAAGACATTTTACTAATCTTTGAAAATTTATTTGGAAAAGACTTATCATTACTGTCAAGTAAAAATGCAAAAGCATTAACAGATGAATTTAGTTGGAGTGAATTAAAACTATACTTATTCAATGAATTTTGGTTAACTTATCAGTCAAAAATAAATGAATTAGCGGTTTATGGAGACGGTATATGTGAAAATCTGGAGCGAAGTATTATTCTAATTAATATCGATCGAATTTGGCGAGAACATTTACAAAAAATGACACTTTTAAGAGAAGCGGTTGGATGGCGAGGGTATGGACAACGAAATCCATTATATGAATATAAACAAGAAGCATTCTATTTATTTGAAAATCGTAAAAAGATCTTGCGACACTTAGTTATTTATGATCTACTACGATCATCAATTTTATAAAAAATTTATTATTACTTTAATTTTCTTATGTCAAAAAAAACATTGTCAAATAAAAGTCGATATTCCGTTTTAAAACTATCAGGTTTTAGAGCTCGAATGTCAACGGCTGAAGGACGGAAAACTATCCGTAACCGTCGAAAAAAAGGTCGCAAAATATTAGCGATTCGTGGATAAACTGGATAAACCATTGAAAATTGCTATTTCAACAATTTTTAATGGGCTAAGCCTTTCGAGAAAAACTCCTAATGATTGATGATTTGATCCTTCATTAGGAAAATTATCTCTTTCAATAATAAATAATTTTTTATTTAAAACTAATATAATATTAATTTAATAAACTAATTTTTTGAAGAAGTATCATATGAAATTTACTAGTGAATTAGCTCTGTTTCTAAAAGCTCGCTATCCAATACTTTATATTAATACAATTGAAGAAGATCGAGTAGAATACGTAATTCGAAAAAATGTGAAAATGAATTTAAATCGAAGTATCTATAGTTGGGATTTTGTCGATGGCTATACCAATAACCCGAATAATCAGGGGTTTGGAAAACGCAATCCATTACAAGCATTAGAATTAGTAGAACGTTTAAATCCAGAAACACCAGCACTCTTCTTATTAAAAGATTTTAATCGATTTTTAAGCGATCTATCGATTTCACGAAAACTTAGAAATATTAGTCGAATTTTAAAATTACAACCAAAAACTATCATTATTATTGGATCAGATTTAAATATACCCAAAGAATTACAAGAATTAATTACGGTTTTACAATTTCAATTACCATTAGAAGAGGAAATTAGTCAGGAGTTAAATCGTTTAATTGATTCCTTAAATATTAAAATTGAACCAGAATTGTTTGAAAGTCTAACCCGAGCTTGTCAAGGCTTATCATTAGAAAGAATTCGACGTGTCTTAGCAAAAATTATAGCGACCTATAAAACAATAGATGAAAATAGTATCTCTGTTTTACTTAGTGAAAAAAAACAAATTATTAGTCAAACCGAAATTTTAGAATATTGTTCAGTGAACGAAAAAATTTCAAACCTTGGTGGATTAAATAACTTAAAAGATTGGTTGAATAAACGAAAAACAGCTTTTAGTATTCAAGCGTCAAATTATGGATTACCCACTCCTCGGGGACTCCTATTGATTGGAATTCAAGGAACAGGGAAATCATTAACGGCTAAAGCAATTGCTAATGATTGGCAACTACCCTTATTAAAATTAGATGTTGGAAAATTATTTGGTGGAATTGTTGGGGAATCCGAATCAAGATTAAGACAAATGATTAATGTTGCTGAAACAATATCACCGTGTATTTTATGGATTGACGAAATTGACAAAGCCTTTACAAATACGGAAAGTAAAGGTGATAGTGGAACAAGTAATCGAGTTTTAGCAACATTTATCAGTTGGTTGTCTGAAAAAACAAAACCTGTTTTTGTCATTTCAACAGCCAATAACATTGAATTGTTACCACTTGAAATTATTCGAAAAGGCAGATTTGACGAAATCTTTTTTTTAGATTTGCCCAGAAAAGAAGAACGAGAAGAAATTTTTAAAATTCATCTGCAAGAATTTAGACCTGATAGTTGGAAATCGTTTGATTATCCAAAATTAGCTCAATTATCAGAATCTTTCTCTGGAGCTGAAATACGACAAAGTATTATTGAAGGAATGTATTTGGCATTCTATGAAAAACGGGAAGTTACGACCGATGATATTTGTCTTGCATTAAAAGAATTGATTCCATTAGCGAATTTGGAAAGTAATCAAATGATAGCCCTACAAAATTGGGCTTCATCAGGTCAAATTCGTTTAGCATCTTCTAAAAATATATATATTTAAGTTAATAGGATTGTTATAAAAATAAATGAAACAAAAAGTTTTTCGAACATTAGCTGATCTACGATTTTCTATTTTTATTTTGTTATTAATTAGTTTCTGTAGTATTTTAGGAACAATTATTGAACAAGATCAAAGTATTGAAACCTATAAGATTAACTATCCATTAAGTAATCCAATTTTTGGATTTTTATCTTGGGACTTAATTCTAAAACTTGGTTTAGATCATGTTTATAAAACATGGTGGTTTCTTGGCCTTATCTTTTTATTTGGTTGTAGTTTAACGTTATGTAGCTTTTTACAGCAATTACCATCATTAAAAATTGCACGACGATGCCAATTTTTTCGAACCACAAATCCTTTTTACCGCTTACAAATTTCAACGATTTTAAATAAATTTTCCTGGAATAAAATTTTAGCGAAAATCAAAGACGAAGATTACTCTATTTTTCATCAGAAAAATATGGTCTATTGTTATAAAGGTTTAATAGGAAGAATTGGCCCTATTATAGTTCATTTTAGTATGATTTTAATTTTACTTGGAACAATCATTGGTTCACTTTTTGGATTTAAAGCTCAAGAGATTGTTCCGAAAACTGAAAATTTTCACATCCAAAATATTCTTGCGACAGGTCCATTAACTGTTATATCTCAGTCGTCAGCGCGTATTAACGATTTTTGGATTACCTATACACCAACAAAAACAATCGCTCAATTTTATTCAGATATTTCAGTACTGAATTCTCAAGGAAATGAGATAAATAGAAAAACGATTTCTGTTAATTATCCGTTGATTCAAAATGGAGTTTATTATTATCAAACCGATTGGAATTTAATCGGCTTACGTATCGAAAATTTGAAACAACAAATACGTCAATATCCCTTACTAAATATTTTTGGAAATTCTAGTAAGGTTTGGCTAACTTGGATATCAAATCCTAAAAATAGTGATAATGGAATTGTTCTAATAATTGATAATTTAGAAGGATATTGTTCACTTTATGATATCAAAGGAAACTTTTTAGGCAATCTTGAGCTTAATGAAACTAATGATTTTAATCAACCATTGACATTCGTTGAAATTATTAGTTCGACTGGTTTGCAAATTAAAACAGATCCGGGAATTCCAATGATTTATTCTGGCTTCTTCTTCTTAATGGTAAGTACACTTCTTAGTTATATTACCTATTCACAAATTTGGCTGATTCAACGAAATCAAAAACTATTTATTGGTGGAACTACAAATCGAGCAATTTTTGATTTTGAATTAGAATTTTTTAAAGTTATAAAATAAAAACTAGTGATAAAAGTTTTAGTTTTGTTTTATAATTGTATTTAACAAGTTTCGAACTTGGGAAGAATTATAATAATAAAACTTTTTTATGACAGCAACTTTAGAAAGACGTGAAAGCGTTTCTGTATGGGAACGTTTCTCTGCATGGATTACTAGTACAGAAAACCGTTTATACATCGGTTGGTTTGGTTGTTTAATGTTCCCTACATTATTAACAGCTACTTCTTGTTACATCATTGCGTTTATCGCAGCTCCTCCAGTTGATATTGATGGTATCCGTGAACCTGTAGCAGGTTCTTTATTATACGGTAACAACATCATTTCTGGTGCAGTTATTCCTAGTTCTAACGCTATCGGTATGCACTTCTACCCAATTTGGGAAGCAGCTTCAATCGATGAATGGTTATACAACGGTGGTCCTTACCAATTAATCGTATTACACTTCTTATTAGGTGTAGCAGCTTACATGGGTCGTGAATGGGAATTATCATACCGTTTAGGTATGCGTCCTTGGATCTTCGTAGCATTCTCTGCTCCAGTTGCAGCAGCTTCTGCAGTATTCTTAGTATACCCAATCGGTCAAGGTTCATTCTCTGATGGTATGCCTTTAGGTATTTCTGGTACTTTCAACTTCATGTTAGTATTCCAAGCTGAGCACAACATTTTAATGCACCCATTCCACATGGCTGGTGTTGCTGGTGTATTTGGTGGTTCTTTATTCTCAGCTATGCACGGTTCATTAGTAACTTCTTCTTTAATCCGTGAAACAACTGAAAACGAATCTACTAACTACGGTTACAAATTCGGTCAAGAAGAAGAAACTTACAACATCGTTGCAGCACACGGTTACTTCGGTCGTTTAATTTTCCAATACGCTTCATTCAACAACTCTCGTGCTTTACACTTCTTCTTAGCTTTATGGCCAGTTGTAGGTATCTGGTTAACTGCTATGGGTATCAGCACAATGGCGTTCAACTTAAACGGTTTCAACTTCAACCAATCAGTTGTTGATTCTCAAGGTCGTGTTATTAACACATGGGCTGACATCATCAACCGTGCTGATTTAGGTATGGAAGTAATGCACGAACGTAACGCTCACAACTTCCCATTAGATTTAGCTTCAGGTGAAGTATTACCAGTTGCTTTAACAGCTCCAGCTGTTAACGGTTAATTTGCTAATATCTAGTTTCTAAAATTTCTAAACCTTTTTAAAGGTTTAGAAATTACTATTTATTATTTGATCTATTTTAAAAGACTATCTATCAGATGAAATTCTTACCATTGCTCAACTTCAACTATAAAATAAAAATAAAATATTGAAAAGATTGGTCTTGCTATAGTTTCAATTATCTTGAAACTTAAGAAATTAGAAATTAGTTTTTATTTTCTTTCAACTTAAGTTTAATAAGTTGAAAGAAAATGGTCATAGGTTTGATGAAGAAATGGTTCCAAATATTGACTCGTTAATTTGTATTTGACCAACGTTCTAAAACTAACGTATTTGAACCATCTTCATTTTGATGATATTTCACTGGTTGAAAACCAATTTTTTGACTTTCACCAATAACAACTTCACCTGCATATTGTTGAGCAATTCGATCGATAAAGTTTTCGGTTGGATATGGTTGTTCCCAAAAACTAATATCCGCTACTAATTCATATTCTTGCCCATTCCAACAAAAACTAATATCATAACCATTCGATTGTGGAATAACTAAATTAATATGAGTCGAAGTTGAATTTGGAACTGTTGTTTCTTCTTGTTTATGTCTAATAGCTAATCGATTTAAAGCTTTTTCTAAATAAAATAAGTTTTGAAAACGAGTTTTTATATGTGTGAAGTGTGACATAAAATTTTAGTAATAAATAAACTTACTTATAATTATATTATTTTCAAACTTATTATTATCGTCTATATTTAAATTGTTAATTTAAACTATATCTGCTTTCTTTAAAAGGTTTAAAACTGTTTGAGTAGGTTGAACACCATCTTTTAACCATTTTTGAATCTTTTCAGAGTCAAATTTATATTTTTTTGAAATAGGATCATAGTAGCCCACTTCTTCAATAGGTCGTCCATCCCGTCTTGTTGCATTTTCCATAATAACTAATCGATAAGAAGGAGAACGCTTTCTACCAATACGTTTTAATCGTAATTTTAACATAATTGTAATCTATAGATAAATGAATGATTTGTTTAATGAAAATGTGTTTCGGAGTTTCAATTAACGGCGAGAATAATACTCAATAACTAGTAATTCATCTAATTGTAACGGAATATCTTCTCGGTTACAATAATCAAGTACAGTTGCCTTTAATGAATTCGAATCAAATTTTAAATTGGAAGGAATTTCACTTCGTTGATTATTTTTTAAATTCGCATCAATTAGATTTTTAGAACTACTTTTTTCTTTGACACTAATAATATCATTTAGACGACATTGAAAACTTGGAATATTAATCACCTTATTATTGACAGTAATATGACCATGGTTTACTAATTGTCGAGCTTGGGCAATACTACTAGCGAACCCTAAAGTAAAACAAAGTGTATCTAATCGCATCTCTAGAAGTTGTAGTAAAATTAGACCAGTAACACCTTTTCGGCGACGAGCTTCTTTGACGTATCTAAATAATTGACTTTCCGTCAATCCATAATTAAACTTCAGCTTTTGTTTTTCTTCTAAACGAATTCCATATTCGGTTAATTTTTTACTCGTATCAGGAGAATTACCATCTTTTCCTGGACGATTTAACTTTTTCGATTTTTTTGTTGTTAAACCTGGTAATGAACCTAATCGTCGACTAATTTTTAATTTGGGTCCTCGATAACGTGACATATAAATAGATTTAATGTATAAATAATTTTTTAGAAATACTTAAGAGAGAAAAATATCAACAAGGGCGAGTGACCGGACTTGAACCGGCGAATGGTGGAACCACAACCCACTGCCTTAACCACTTGGCTACACCCGCCATATTGTCTTACTAGATACTTTATCAGGTTTTATACTTAGTCGTCTAGATTAGTTTTGAAAATTTAAAAAATATGACAAAGATTAAAAATTTTTTTCTGAATGGTCAACTCTATTATGTTGAAGAAACTATTACAATTTCTGATTTAATTAATTATTTTAATTTTAATGACTCGTTGTTAGTTTTAGAATATAATAATTTAATTTGTGATAAAAAAAACTGGAAAGAAATCTTCATTCAAAATGAAGATAAAATTGAAATTGTAACAATTGTAGGAGGAGGATAATTCTATAAAAAATTATAGAATTATCTTTTTTGAAAACTCTAAACTCGAATTGTTGCATGAAACTCATCAGTTAGAATATTCGTTAAATTAGTAAGAATAGTTTCTACGTTTTCAGTTTGGAGAGTTTCAAAATCTGATTGAAAAATAAGCTGTAAACATAAACTTGTATGGTTAGATGGAATCGATTGACCACGATATTCATCTAATAAATTAATTTCTTTTAAAAACTGACTTCCATTTAAATACAATACTTCTTGAATTTTGCTAAAAGAAATTGTATCTTTCACAATAAACGATAAGTCTTTAATAATTTTTGGGTACGATGAATAGTCTTGATATACGGCTAATTTATTTTGTTGAATTTGATGTTTAATTGAATCAAATTCTAATTCGAATAAATATGTATTGGTTGAAATATTTAATTTCTTGGCTAAAATTGGAGAAACTTGTCCAAATATACCTAAGGTAGTCCCATTTGATAAAAATATTTTTGCAGTACAATACAAATGAAAGATATTTTTTTCAGCGATTGGTTGATATGATTGCCAATCTGTAACAATATTTAATTTTTTGAATAATTGCTCTATTCTTCCTTTGGCTTCAAACCAACTTAATTGAGTACTATTTGTTGACCAAGTGGATTTGGTTGAAAACCCACCGAAAATGCCTGCTACAACTTCCCTTTCAACAATAGCCGCGGATGAATCAAGTGAAAAGATATGCCCATATTCAAAACCTTCTAAAACTGAATTTCCTTTTTTGAAATTCTCTTCTACCGCTTTCAATAAATTAGGTAATAAACTTGAACGTAACTTGGCATAATCTTTTACCAAAGGATTAATTAATTCAACCTCATTTTTAAAATAACTTTCTTGATTGACCAATGAATATTGAATTAATTCTGTTAAACCTAAATTAATCAGACATGACGTAATTTTTTTACGTGTTCTGTAATCCCAATCTTCTTTACCAAGATTTTTAATTGTTGGTAATCTTGTTAAAAAATTATTAAATCCATAAAGTCGACCAATTTCTTCAATCACATCAATTTCCCGAACAATATCATCATTGCGGAATGAGGGAATAGTAATATCCCAGTTCCCCTTCGTACTATTATAGGTTACTTGAAATTGTAATCGGGTTAAAGCTTCGGTAATAAGCTCGGGACTAATATAATCCGCGTCAATAGTTTGTGCTCTTTGAATTGGTCCTAAAACTTGTTTAACTTTTTCATAATTAAGTTTAATTTTTCTAACTGGATCCTTGATTGGTTTAGCAATCGTATGAAGTTTACAGATTAATTTCGGATTTTCAATTCGTAACAAACTAATAAAACGATAAATAGCTTCTAAAAGTGTTGTATTTTTAATCGATTTTTCATATCGAGCTGATCGATCAGTTCTTAAACCTAAGATTCGGGATTGTTGTCGAATTTGTGCTGCGTTAAAAATACTAGCTTCAACTAATAAAGTTTTAGTATCCATTGAATAACTTGTCTCGTTAGTTGCAATAATTCCGGCGATACTGATTGGTAAATCCTCGGCTTTGACTACTAAAACTGGTTCTTCTAACAAATATTTATTTCCATTCCTTGCCAAAAACTCACACGGTTCTTCTAAACTTTTTAAGCTCAACTTAAATTGAGAATTTGGAACCTTCGATCTAATTTTATCAAAATCATAAAATTCTAATGGATAACCCGTTTCAACTAAAATATAATTTTGAAAATCAGTTAAATTATTTTCAACCGGCAATCCACAACTAATTAACTTCTGTTGTAACCATTTTGGGGATTTAAAACTATTTAGATTTTCAATAACTAAACTAATAAATCCAGAGCAATTTGTTTGTATTGGATCGGTTGACTTTAGACCTTCAAACTCTTGAAACCATGGATAAGTTTGTGTTGAATAAGCTAATTGTATTGGATTATGATTTAATAAAGCCGCAATCTCTAATGAAAGTCCTTGAATTGATAAACTATCTGAACGATTTGCAGTTGACGAGATATCTAATGCTAATGTTGTTTCGTTTCCTACTTCAACCTCTAAAACTTCTTCAACTTCAAATCCACCTAGGGTCAATTTAGTAATTAAAGTCTCTACACTTATTGTTTCAAGATTTACTAATTCTTTAAGCCATCTTAATGATATTTGCATTTTTAAATTTTTATAAATTTTTTTTACCTAATTAACTAGCTTTAGTAAATACTAATCCATTTGTATTTCCATATCGTTCCATAAATCTCATAAATCTATCCCAAGCTTTAGGTGTTTTCATAATATAAATAGATTCAATCGTTTCAGGTTTTCCATTACTAAAGTGAGCACTGACGTCGCGAGTTTCTAAAATTCCTTCCTCATCAATTAAATACATTCCCGTAATTTCTCCTTCTTTAGCCGTACTTTTATCTAATATATTTGGATTTTTAAAACGAAAAGTTGCTGTTCCTGTACTTCCATCTCGTGATCGAGTTAAGCGAACATCTGGTAAGACTTTCTCATCTAAGCCTTTGATAAATTGAATTTTAGCTTGCATAATTTTAGAATTATTTTAGATTGATAATCTATAATAAGTATCTTGATTATGCAGTTTCTAGAAATTTAAAACAACTCTTTTATGTTGAAAACTTCTTCCAACAAAACTAAAACTGGGGTGGCAGGATTTGAACCTACGAATGGCGGAGTCAAAGTCCGCAGCCTTACCGCTTGGCGACACCCCAAAATCTTATTCGAGATAAGATTAAATCATGAAAATAAAAGTATTGGGCAAGAAGGGATTCGAACCCCTGACACCGTAGTTCGTAGCCACGTGCTCTAGTCCACTGAGCTACAAGCCCAAAACATGATTTCAAATTCTAATTATACTAGAAGTTTAATCAATTAGTAAAGTTAAAAAAAAAAATTAAAAGAGTTGAGTTTTCATCTTGTAAAATTACCAAAAACTTAGGTAAAGTAATTTTAAAATAGTTTTCACAAAATTAAAAAGATGGCAAAAAAAATTTTATATCAAGATAATGCTCGTCGAGCTTTAGAACGTGGAATGGAAATTATGGTTGAAGCCGTTTCGGTTACACTAGGGCCAAAAGGTCGAAATGTAGTGTTAGAAAAAGCTTATGGTTCACCACAAATTGTGAATGATGGAGTTACGATTGCAAAAGAAATTAATTTGCCAGATCATATTGAAAATACTGGTGTTTCATTAATCCGTCAAGCGGCTTCTAAAACAAATGATGTGGCAGGTGATGGAACAACAACTGCAACTGTTTTAGCCTATGCTATGGTGAAAGAAGGTTTAAAAAACGTTGCAGCTGGAGCGAATCCAATTTCAATTAAATTAGGAATGGAGAAAGCAGCACAATATTTAGTGACACAAATTAATGAATTTGCTCAACCAGTCGAAGACATTCAAGCAATTCAACATGTAGCTTCAATTTCTGCAGGAAATGATGATGTAATTGGTTCATTAATAGCTGATGCATTAGCAAAAGTTGGAAAAGAAGGTGTTATTTCTTTAGAAGAAGGAAAAGGAATTGTAACCGAATTAGAAATTACGGAAGGAATGAAGCTTGAGAAAGGATTTATTTCTCCATATTTCATTACAAATACGGATAAAATGGAAGTTTCGTATGACAATCCTTATATTTTATTAACTGATAAAAGAATTACGTTAGTTCAACAAGATTTATTGCCAATTTTAGAGCAAATTACAAAAACAAAACGACCACTTCTTATTATTGCAGAGGATGTTGAAAAAGAAGCTTTAGCTACATTAATTTTAAATAAATTACGTGGCATTGTAAATGTAGTTGCAATTCGTGCTCCAGGATTTGGTGAATTACGGAAACAAATGTTAGCAGATATTGCTATATTGACCGGCGGAACGGTTATTACTCAAGATGCCGGATTAAGTCTTGACAATGTTCAATTAAATTTATTAGGTCAAGCCCGTCGCATTATCGTTACAAAAGATACAACAACAATTGTTGCGGATGGGCAAACTTTAGAAGATATTAAAGTCCGTTGTGAACAATTGCGGAAACAAGCGAATATTGCAGATACGGCTTATGAAAAAGAAAAATTACAAGATCGAATTGCCAAATTATCTGGTGGAATTGCCGTTATTAAAGTTGGTGCGGTAACAGAAACCGAAATGAAAGATAAAAAATTACGACTAGAAGATGCTATTAATGCAACTCGAGCTGCTGTCGAAGAAGGAATTGTTCCAGGTGGTGGAGCAACATTTGTTCATCTATCTGAAAATTTAGTTACTTGGGCTAAAAACAACTTAAAAGAAGATGAGTTTATTGGAGCAATGATTATTTCACGTGCTATTTTAGCACCATTAAAACGAATTGCAGAAAATGCTGGAATTAATGGACCAGTAATTATTGAAGAAGTTCAACAACAAGAGTTTGAAATTGGTTATAATGCGGCAAAAAATACCTTTGTAAATATGTATGAAGAAGGAATTGTCGATCCAGCAAAAGTTACTCGTTCTGGATTACAAAATGCAACTTCAATTGCTAGTATGATCTTAACAACCGAATGTATTATTGTTGATGATAATTTAACTTCAAACGAATATTAATGTTTAATTAATATTCGTTTGAAATTTGATCCAAAATCTCTGTTCCGATCTTTTTATAAATCATTTAAGTTAGACATCGGATCAGAGTTTGATTCTGAGTCAAGTTTTGAAGCAACCATTTCTTTCATTGCTACTTTTAACTCTTCTAAAGAAGATTTTAAACTCTCAATTTGATCATTTTGACTATTTTGACGAATAGTAGCAATTAGTTTTGAAATAGTTTCTTGTTTTTGAGTACTAATACTATCTTTCACTAAAGATAATTCTTTCTCAGCTTCAAAACATAATGTCTCGGCCTGATTTTTTAAATCAATATTTTCTCGTTTTTCTTTATCAGCCGCAGCATATCTTTCAGCATCAGCTAACATGCTTTCCACTTCTTTTTCATTCAATGTTGACGCACCTTGAATAGTAACTGATTGTTCAACACCTGTTTCTTTTTCTTTTGCTTTCACCGATAAGATACCATCTACATCAATATCAAAAGTTACTTCAATTTGTGGGACACCGCGATTAGCTGCTGGGATTCCATCTAATCTAAAATTCCCCAAACTTTTATTTCCTGCAACAAGTTCACGTTCTCCTTGTAAAATATGAATTTCTACGTTCGTTTGATTATCGACCGCAGTAGAGAACATTTCTGATTTTTTAACTGGAATTGTCGTATTTCTAGCAATAATTTTTGTCATAACCCCACCAAGTGTTTCAACCCCTAACGATAATGGAGTAACATCTAATAGTAAAATATCTTTAATTTCGCCAGCTAAAATACCTGCTTGAATTGCCGCACCAATGGCAACAACTTCATCTGGATTCACCGATTGGTTTGGTTTTTTACCTGTTAATGATTCGACTAATTGTTGAATCGCCGGAATTCTTGTAGAACCACCAACTAATACAACTTCATTAATATCTGACTTATCTAATCTCGCATCATTTAAAGCCTTTTCAACTGGGATTCGACAACGATCAATTAAATTTTCACATAATTTTTCAAATGTTTCTCGAGTCAATTCTTTATCAATATGTTTTGGACCTGTTTGATCTGCTGTAATAAAAGGTAATGAAATATTTGTTTTATCAACAGTTGATAATTCCATTTTTGCTTTTTCTGCAGCTTCGGTTAAGCGTTGTAAAGCTTGAATGTCAGTTGATAAATCAATTCCTTCTTTTTGTTTAAAGTCATTCATTAACCAAGTAACTAAAACTTTATCAAAGTCGTCTCCCCCTAAATTTGTATCTCCTGCCGTTGCTAAAACTTCAAAAATTCCATCTCCTACTTCCAAGATCGAAACGTCAAACGTTCCTCCCCCTAAATCGAAGACAAGAATTGTCTCATTTTGTTTTTTGTCTAAACCATATGCTAATGATGCAGCTGTTGGTTCATTAATAATTCGTAGAACTTCAATTCCAGCAATTTTACCAGCATCCATTGTTGCTTGTCGTTGAGAATCGTTAAAATATGCTGGAACCGTAATAACAGCTTGAGTTACATCTTGGCTTAAATAAGTTTTTGCATCATTAATTAATTTTCTTAAAACTTGAGCTGAAATTTCTTCAGGGCTAAATTCTTTCGCTAATGCAGGACATTTAATTTTAATATTGTCATTCGAATCTTTGGTTACTTTATAAGGTAACTGTTTCGCCTCCGCTGAAATTTCACTTTCTTTTGATCCAATAAACCGTTTCACAGAAAAGAATGTATTTTCTGGATTAATTACGGCTTGTCGTTTTGCAATTTGTCCAACCAATAATTCTTGTTTTTTTGTATAAGCCACAATTGAAGGAGTTGTTCTTAAACCTTCAGCATTTATAATTACACTAGGTTGTCCACCTTCAATCGCTGCTACTACAGAATTTGTCGTACCTAAATCAATTCCTACAACTTTTGCCATATTTTTTAATACAATATTCTTATTTTTATTAATTATTATAAATTGCTAACCGATCTTTTCATAAACTTTAAAATCCGTACTTTGCTAAAACAATATAAATAACAATTTAAATTTGTCATATATAGACAAATTTAACTTCATACTTTATACTTCCGATTATGATTTACTAATTTTAATTTGTTTATCTGATTCTTAAATTTCAAGAAGTAATGTTAATTAATTATCAAAAACATTTGGAGGACTACTGTGAGTGTGGGTTTATTAGGGAATAAAATTGGCATGACACAAATCTTTGATGAAACTGGAAACATTATTCCAGTTACCATTTTAAAAGTTGGACCATGTGTTGTAACACAAGTCAAAACGGAAGCCAAAGATGGTTACAATTCCATTCAAGTTGGTTATAGTCGTGTTTCAAGTAAATCATTGACTCAGCCAGAATTAGGCCATTTACAAAAATCAAATATTCAACCGTTAAAACATCTAAAAGAGTTTCGTATCAATAAGGATCAAAACTTTGAAGTTGGACAAACATTAACTGTTGATTTATTATCTTTAGGTCAATTCGTCGATATTCAAGGAAAAACAATTGGGAAAGGCTTTACAGGTTTACAAAAACGTCATAACTTTGCACGCGGGCCGATGACACATGGTTCCAAAAATCATCGAGCACCAGGATCTATTGGTATGGGAACAACCCCTGGCCGTGTTTTACCTGGAAAACGAATGTCGGGTCAAGTAGGAAATAAAATTATAACTGTTAAAAAGCTTAAAGTTATTCAATTAAACTTGGAAGAAAACATCTTAGTGATTAAAGGTTCAGTTCCAGGAAAACCTGGAAATTTATTAAGTATTGTTCCTTCGAATTCATAAAGTTCAATCTTACTATTAAAAAAATCAAGTATGACCGTTCAAAAATTTATAAAATATACTCCCTTAGATTTTACAGGGAAAGCATTAGATTCTACTGCAGAATTACAATTAAGTGTTTTGGAAAAATCAGGAAACTATTTATTACATAAAGATCTTCTAAGACATTATAATTCTCAACGTCAAGGAACTGTTTCCACTAAAACTAGAAGTGAAGTTCGCGGTGGTGGTCGTAAACCGTGGCGTCAAAAAGGAACGGGCCGTGCACGAGCAGGTTCCAATCGTTCACCTTTATGGAAAGGTGGTGGTGTAATTTTCGGGCCAAAACCAAAAACGGTTTCAATTAAGGTAAATAAAAAAGAGCGTCGACTAGCCTTACAAACCTTACTATATAACAAAAAAAATAATATTTTAGTAATTGAGAATTTAGAAAAGGGACTAACAGATTCAAAAACAAAAAGTTTTTTAGATATTTGTAAGAACTGTTCTATCAATTTAGATCAAAAAGTATTGATTGTTGTAGCAGAAAAAACAGTTCCATTAAAATTAGCAACACAAAATCTTAAAACAGTTGAATTAATTTTAGCATCAAATTTAAATACATTTAGTTTACTAAACGCAAAACAAATTCTTTTAACCCCATTAGCCTTAACTACTATAAAGGAGATTTATTGTGATTAACTCTTCTGATTCTAATGCACAAATTATCAAATATCCTATTATTACCGATAAAGCTACAAGACTTCTAGAAAAGAATCAATATAGTTTTATCGTCGATCGTTACTCCGATAAAATTACAATCAAAGCAGCCATTGAATATTTATTTAATGTAAAAGTGATAAAAGTTAATACGTGTCGTCTTCCTCGGAAACAAAAACGTGTAGGGAAATATATTGGCTGGAAACCACAATACAAAAAAGCAATTGTAAGTTTAAAAGAGGGTGATGTAATCAACCTATTTACTGAAAATTAATAATTATAAAACTACTAACCTTTATGAGTATTCGTCTTTATAAATCATATACACCAGGGACACGAAATCGAGCACTTTCTAGTTTTAGCGAAATCACAAAGTCAAAACCAGAAAAAAGTTTAATTCAAAAAAATCATCGAAACAAAGGACGAAATAATCGTGGTGTAATTACAATTCGTCATCGAGGGGGTGGACACAAAAGACAATATCGTCTTGTTGACTTTAAACGCAATAAATACGGAATTGAAGGGAATGTAGCAGCTATTGAATATGATCCAAATCGAAATGCACGAATTGCTTTAATTCATTATACGGATGGTGAAAAACGTTATATTTTACATACGAAAAATCTAGAAGTTGGGAATAAGATTGTATCTGGTTTTGAAGCTCCCTTTGAAGTTGGAAATACGTTACCATTAATGAACATTCCTCTTGGAACTTCAATTCATAATATCGAATTAATTCCAAATAGAGGCGGACAACTTGTTCGAGCTGCTGGAACATCTGCAAAAATCCTAGCAAAAGAGGGAGATTATGTAACTTTACGATTACCATCGAAAGAAATTCGCTTACTTCGAAAAGAGTGTTTTGCAACAGTTGGTGAAGTAAGTAATAACGATGCTTTTTTAGTTCAAAGTGGAAAAGCGGGTCGAACAAGATGGCTAGGAAAAAGACCTACTGTTCGTGGTTCCGTAATGAATCCTTGTGATCATCCACATGGTGGAGGTGAAGGTCGAGCACCAATTGGTCGAACTCGTCCGTTAACACCATGGGGTAAACCAGCTTTAGGGATAAAAACACGAAAACGAAAAAAATTAAGTGATGCTTATATTCTTCGAAGACGTGGCTAAGTAATTATTTTATACATAACTAAAAATATTTTAAAATGACAAGATCATTAAAGAAAAGTCCTTTCGTTGCGTATCATCTTTTAAAAAAAATTAATAAAATGAACGAAGCCGGTAAAAAAGATACAATTACAACTTGGTCTCGATCGTCAACTATTTTACCTAGTATGGTCGGATTTACAATTGCTGTTTATAACGGTAAACAACATGTTCCAGTTTTTATTTCTGATCAATATGTTGGACATAAATTAGGTGAATTTGTATCAACAAGAAATTTTAAAACTCATATCAAAGCTGATAGAAAAGGAAAACGTTAAATAAACGAATCAAATGAATCGAATTTTATATGAAATCCGATGTAAGTGTAATGAAGAAATTTCTATTACAAAAAAACGAAAGTCAACGAATCGAAGTGAGGGGAAACCTCTATTATATCCGAACCCAACGGAACTTACATCAAAAACTTTCCAAATAAAATACGAAAAACCATTATCTTCTGTTGCAAAGTTTTTATTGAATAGTTTTCAAAATAAATATCTTTATTATGCAATTGATGATCTTTTATATTTATTAAACTCAAATCTAAGTGAACGAGATAATCTCTTAGCACTTTTATATTCACCTGTTCTTTCATTACAAAATAATCTTTCGATTAATTTTTTTGATATATGGATTCAAGAAATTTATATTCATCAAAGTGTGAAGACAAATAAGTTTCTAAAAACTAATACTCCTACTTTTGAATCCTCAAATTATATAATAATCAAACTTTTATATAGGACTAAGATTCCAGTGAAAAAGCAGGAATCCTTATGGTAAAGTTTTGCGTTCTATCAAACTTTTGAAACGAGAGTTATTGATTATTAATTTAAGAATATCTATTAAACAAAATTAACTATGGAAAATTCGCAATCAGTCAAAGCAGTAGCGAAATATATTCGAATGTCTCCTCATAAAATAAGACGAGTAATTGATCAAATTCGAGGTCGCTCATATCAAGAAGCATTAATGATTCTAGAATTCTTACCCTACCAAGCAGGTGGGCCAATTTGGCAAGTAGTTCATTCAGCCGCAGCAAATGCTAAACATAACTATGGATTAGATAAAAAAAAATTAGTTATTAATGAAATCTTTGCAGATGAAGGACCTAAATTAAAACGAATTCGCCCTAGGGCTCAAGGTCGGGCATATAAAATTTTAAAACCGACATGTCATATCACAGTCGTTATGAAAGAAATTAATTAACTTATGATTTTAAATTAAAAGGACTCAGTCTATGGGGCAAAAAACACATCCTTTAGGATTTAGATTAGGTATTACCCAAGAGCACAAATCAACTTGGTACGCTAATTTTAATCAGTATGCAAGTGTATTAGAAGAAGATGATAAAATTAGAACATACATTAACAGTATCGCAAAAACAAATAATATTTCAAATCTTAATATTTCGCGGAATGGTTTAAACGATCAAATTCAAGTGACTATTGAAACTGGAAAACCTGGAATATTAGTTGGTGAATTAGGCTCAGGTCTAGAAAATGTCTTAAGCAACTTGAAAAAAATTTTACCAGCGAATCGTCAAGTGACGATTAAAGTTTTCGAAGTTGAAAAAGTTGACTTAGATGCTAAGCTTCTTGCAGATCTAGTTGCAGAACAACTAGAGAAACGGATCGCATTTCGTCGTGCTATTCGTGAAGCTTTACAACGAGCTCAAAAACAAAATGTTAATGGTATCAAAATTCAAGTATCTGGAAGATTAAATGGTGCTGAAATTGCCCGTAGTGAATGGATCCGAGAAGGACGAGTACCATTACAAACTTTACGAGCAGATATCGATTATGCAACAAGTGAAGCTAATACAATCTATGGAGTATTAGGAATTAAAGTTTGGTTATTTAGAAATGAAATTTTGTCTAAATAAAAACAATTAAGAAAATTTATATTTTTATTAAATGAATTTGTTATGTTAAGTCCAAAAAGAACAAAATATAGAAAGTATCATCGAGGACGTATGAAAGGAAAGGCAAGTCGTGGAAATGAAATTTGCTTTGGTAACTTCGGTTTACAAGCCTTAGAACCTACTTGGATTACGTCACGTCAAATTGAAGCTGCTCGTCGAACAATTACTAGATATACGAAACGGGGTGCAAAATTATGGATTCGAATTTTCCCAGATAAAACTGTGACAGCTCGAGCAGCCGAATCTCGAATGGGATCAGGGAAAGGGGCTGTTGATTATTGGGTAGCTGTAGTAAGACCTGGCACTATTATATTTGAAATTAGTTCAGTTCCAGAAGAAGTTGCCAAAGCTGCCTTAAATTTAGCCTCGTATAAATTACCGTTAAAAACAAAATTTATTAATAAAGATAGTATTAAATAACAGATGAGTCTACCTCAATTTACTGATATTATTTCACTTTCAAATACAGAGATTTCTGAAGCAATTATTGAAACTGAAACTGCACTATTTAATTTGCGCTTTAAAAAAGCTACACGTCAAAATTTTAAATCTCACGAGATAAAATCTACTAAACGTCGCTTAGCACAACTAAAAACACTTTTAACCTTACGTCTAGAAAGTTTGGATTCCAAAGACGAAACAAATAAATAATTCAAATCTAACAATTAAGGAGTTTTAAATGCCTCTGAAGCAACAAGTTGGTATTGTAATTAGCAATAAAATGCAAAAAACTATTGTTGTAAAAATCGAAAATCGATATCCCCATCCGATTTATTCGAAAACTTTAGTCAAAACAAAAAAATATTTAGCTCATGATGAGCAAGAGCAATGTAATATTGGTGATCAAGTATTAGTTCAAGAATGTCGACCTTTAAGTAAAAGAAAACGTTGGAAATTAATTGAAATTCTTTCAAAATCATCGTTAATAAGTTAAGTATTATTTTATGATTTATCCTCAAACAATGTTAACAGTAGCGGATAACACCGGTGCTAAAAAAGTAATGTGTATTCGAGTATTAGGTGGTAACAAAAAATACGCGACAATTGGTGACACAATTATTGCCGTAGTGAAAGAGGCGATTCCAAATATGCCCGTGAAACGTTCAGATGTAGTTAAAGCGATTGTTGTAAGAACAAAAAAAACAATTCGTCGTTCGGATGGAATGTATATCCGATTTGATGATAATGCAGCCGTAATTGTAAATGCTGATAGTAATCCTCGCGGTACACGCGTCTTTGGTCCAGTTGCCCGAGAGATTCGTGATAAGAATTTTTCAAAAATTGTATCCTTAGCGCCGGAGGTCTTATAAAATGGCAAACAAACAAAAACTACATATAAAAGTAGGTGACCAAGTAGTAATTATTTCAGGGTTTTATAAAAATCAAACTGGAGAAGTTCTTAAGGTTAATAAACAAACCGGAAAAATCATTGTCCAAGGAATTAATTTTAAGTTTAAACATGTTAAACCAAATAGTATCAATGAAATCGGTGAAATTAAACAGATGGAAGCACCTATTCATCATTCAAATGTGAAATTAAATTTAAAAGATTAATATGCTAAATCAACATTCATTGGAAGAAATTGCAGATATTCATAATTTATTAGTCGATATAAAAAAAGAATATGAAGAAGGAATTAAACCTATTTTAATGAAAAATACTCCTTCAAGATTTAGAAATCCACATACAGTTCCAAAATTAAAAAAAATTCAAATTAATCGTGGATTAGGTTTATCGGCACAAAATACAAATATTTTAAAAAAGAATATTGAAGAATTTGAAAAAATTACAGGTCAAAAACCTTTGATTACACGAGCAAAAAAAGCAATTGCAGGATTTAAAATTCGTGAAAATATGGAATTAGGCTTAAGCGTAACATTACGTGGTGAAAAAATGTACGCTTTTTTAACTAAATTATTATTTTTTACATTTGCACAAATTCGTGATTTCCGAGGTTTGTCATTACGAAATTTTGATAAAGCAGGAAATTATAGTTTTGGATTAAAAGAGCAATTAATTTTTCCAGAGATTGACTATGATGATGTAGATAAAACAGAAGGACTTACAATTACCATTGTTTTAGAACAATCATCTCCAAAATATCAGTCAAAATCGATTGATAAAATTTTAAATGGTATGATTCTATTTAAATTTTTACGATTCCCATTGAATGATTGTGGTTATTATGAAAAATACTCATCTTTTTCAGAAGTTAGTCAAGTCTGGGATCGCAAACGACACTTAAAACGGAAACGTTGGTCACAAGAATAATTTACGCATAACTAAATTTAAGAAGGAGATAACTGTGGTAACGGATACTATTTCAGATATGTTAACACGAATTCGAAATGCAACAATGGTAAAACATCAAATTGTTCAAATTCCTGTTACAAAAATGTCATTAGCAATTACAACTATTTTAAAAGAGGAAGGATTTATTGAAGATTTTGAACCTTATCAAGAAAATAAACGAGAGTATTTATTGCTTTCATTAAAATATACCGGAAAATCAAGAGATTCTGTGATCAGTCAAATTAAGAGAATCAGCAAACCGGGTTTACGTGTTTATAAAAAGTCAAACGAACTACCAAAAGTTTTAGATGATTTAGGAATTGCAATTGTTTCAACATCAAAAGGGGTTATGACAAATGTCAAAGCTAAAACTTTAGGAATTGGTGGTGAAGTTTTATGTTATATTTGGTAAAGTAAGGAGTTTTAGACATGTCACGCATAGGAAAATTACCTATCACAATTCCCGATACGGTTACTGTAAATTACAATGATTCTCAAATTATTGTGAAAGGAAAATTTGGAACTTTAGAAACGAATATTCCTGAAACCATTGGAATTCAACAAGAGAATAGTCTTTTAAAAATAAGTCTAAAAAGTGAAGCAAGAGAACTGCGTTCCTTACATGGTTTATACCGAACATTAATTAATAATATGGTTATTGGGGTTTCTGAACAATTCCAGTTAACTTTAGTTTTAAAAGGGGTCGGATATCGAGCAGCCGTTCAAGGAAAAGAAATTACTTTAAGTTTAGGATATAGTCATCCAGTTAAAATTGAGATTCCAGAGACTATCTCTGTAGAAGTTGTTCAAAACACAACAATTAATTTAAAATCATGTGATAAAGAAAAATTAGGTTTGTTTGCTTCAAATATTCGCGCTTGGCGACGTCCAGAACCTTATAAAGGTAAAGGAATATTATATAAGAATGAACAAATTATTCGTAAGGCTGGAAAAGCTGGTAAATAAAGAATTCCTTCAAAAATTCTTTATTACCAATCTTTCATTGAATCCTTTTCTATTTTTAAACAATTAAAAATTACACTTATGAAATTGTCAAAACGAACTCTGTTTAAACTAAAAAATAAAAATAAAAAATTAAAACCTAATAAGTATAAAAAATTAAAGCGTGAAGCTTTACGTGGAAATATTAAAGGAACTGTTGAACGTCCACGATTATCTGTATATCGTTCAAATGAACATATCTATGCTCAAATTATTGATGATACTAATTCAAGAACTTTATTATCTTGTTCGACATTAGATCGTTCAATTAAGCTTAGTTTATCAACAGGACGTACTTGTGATGCTTCGCGACTTATGGGAGAAAAATTAGCGGAATTAAGTTTGAAGAAAAATGTTACAAAAATTGTTTTTGATCGTGGTCCTTATTTATATCATGGTCGAATCAAAGCACTGGCTGATGGGGCAAGAGCTGCTGGTTTACAATTTTAAAGGAAAATTTGTAAATAATTAGACATAAATTAAATATATTTTATGAGTAGTGATTTAAAAAAAATAAATAAAAAAAATTCTCGACGCAATCCTAATATCCAAGAACCCAAATTTGTAGAACGATTAATCAAAATTAGTCGAGTTTCAAAAGTAACAAAAGGTGGTAAAAAATTAAGTTTTCGAGCAATTGTTGTTGTTGGTGATGAAAATGGTAAAGTTGGTGTAGGTGTTGCTAAAGCAGATGATGTTGTGAATGCTTTTAAAAAAGCAAAAACAGATGGTCGAAAAAATTTAATTGAACTTCCACTTACTAAGTCGTTAAGTATTCCACATAATGTCGTGGGAAATTTTGGGGCTTGTAAAGTGATTATGCGTCCGTCGATTGAAGGTTCGGGTGTAATTGCCGGAGGAGCGGTTCGAATTGTTCTAGAAGTAGCAGGTGTTAAAAACGTCATTGCGAAACAACTTGGCTCTAATAATTTATTAAATAATGCACGTGCTTCTGTATCTGCTCTTAATAATTTAACTACAAAATCAGAAATTTCAAAGAAACGGAATCTAACCGTAGAATAAGTTACTAACTATTAAATAAATAGAACAATGAAGATTAATAAAGAAGTTAAAGATATTTTATTAACTCGCTTATTGTTTAGTTTGGGAATTCTATTATTAATTCGAATTGGAACATTTCTTCCAGTTCCGGGAATCAATCATAGTGATTTAGCATTTTATATTGAAAGACATTCCGTTGCGAAAAATTTAATTAGTACCTTTTCCGGAGAAAATACGTTTGTCATTGGAGTATTTACGTTAAATATTTTTCCATATATTAATGCGACTATTTTTATCCAATTACTTTTAGGTTTTTCACCAAAACTTGCAAAATTACAAAAAGAAGGTGATTTTAATGGTCGACGCTCAATTAGTCGTTTAACAAGATTTATTACGCTTCTTTGGGCAATTGTTCAGAGTATTGGCGTTACTCTATATTTACGACAAATTTTATTTGATTGGAATTATACTTTAGCTGCTGAAATAGTTTTATGGTTAACGACTGGCTCGATGATCGTTTTATGGTTAAGTGAGCTAATTACTGAGTATGGTTTAGGAAATGGGACATCTTTATTGGTTTATACAAACATTATTTCAAATTTACCGAATATATTGAAACGATTAGTTCTTGAAAATAGTGAAAATTTGAATTTTCTATCAATTGTAGGAATTAGTCTATTGATTTTTAGTTCGCTATATGGAATTGTTTTTTTACAACAAGGAATTCGAAAAATTCCATTGATTTCTTCTAAACAGTTAAATCAATTTTCGGGGCAAGATGAAATTAATTCCTATTTACCATTACGTTTAAATCAAGCTGGTGTAATGCCAATTATTTTAACAACCGCGTTTTTGGTGATTCCAAACTATATTGTTAACTTGCAAATCTTTCAATGGTTAAACTTTTTAAGCTCATTTAAAATTTTCTATTGGATCGGGTATTTTGTTTTAATTTTAACATTTAGTTCTTTTTACTCATCGATTGTTTTAAATCCAAAAGATTTATCCGATCAACTTCAAAAAATGGCAGTCACTATACCTGGAATCAGACCAGGTTTACAAACTACCTTTTACCTGAAACAAATTATTAAACGAATCACGCTATTAGGAGCAACAATATTAGCTATTATAGTAGTTGTACCAAATTTTATTGAGTCAACATTAAATATTACTGGTTTAAGTAGTTTAAGTACAACGTCGTTATTAATATTAGCAGGGGTAGTTTTAGATTTAATTCGTGAGATTGATAATATTTATTACTCGAATGTTTATAACAATATGTATCAATAAATTAAAAAATATTCTTTAACTTAATAAACATTAAATATGAAAGTTCGTCCTTCAGTAAAGAAAATGTGTGATAAATGTCGTTTAATTAAACGACATGGAAAAGTGATGGTGATTTGTTCAAATCCAAAACATAAGCAACGTCAAGGATAATATTTTAAAGGAGTTTAGAAATGGTAAGATTAGTTGGTGTTGATTTGCCAAGAAATAAAAAAATTGCATATGCCCTTACTTATATCCATGGAATTGGTCTTACAACTGCAAAGAAACTTATTGAACTAGCAGAGATTGATTCGGATTTAAGAGTTTATGATTTAACAACAGAACAAGCAGTAGCCTTACGTCAAACGATTGAATCGAGTGACTTAAAATTAGAAGGTGATTTAAGACGATTTACTGGATTAAATATCAAACGATTAAATGAAATTAATTGTCATCGAGGAAAAAGACATCGAAATAGTTTACCGGTTCGAGGTCAGCGAACTCGAACAAATGCTCGTAGTCGACGTGGAGCGAAAAAAACAGTTACTGGTAAGAAAAAATAACTGTCGTTGAAATAAAACTTATTTGAAATTTTTTATATGGCACAAACAAATAGAAAATCAGCTACGAAAAAAGATAAAAGTAGTTTTACAAGTGGTGTTGTTCATATTCAATCAACATTTAATAATACAATTGTAACAATTACTAATTTAACTGGAGATACAGTTTCATGGGCATCGGCTGGAAGTTCTGGATTTAAAGGAGCCCGTAAAAGTACACCTTTTGCTGCTCAGACAGCCGCAGAAAAAGCCGCATTAATTGCCTTAAGTACAGGGATGAAAAATGTTGAAATTTTAGTAAAAGGACAAGGATCAGGCCGTGAAACAGCTATCCGCGCAATTGAAGGAGCCGGATTTGAAATTAAGTCAATTCAAGATATAACATCAGTTCCACATAACGGATGTCGACCACCGAAACGTCGTCGAGTTTAGAATTCTTAGTTCTAGTAGATCAAAGTATGAGTAACCTTTCGATTAAATGTCTTAAATCTGAAAAAATTGAATCTGGTGCCTGTCACGGACAATTTCTTATTAATTCTTTAAGACCCGGACAAGGTATTACGATTGGAAATCAATTACGAAGAGTACTTCTTAACGATTTAGGAGGTGTTGCTATTTCAGCTGTTCGAATTGCTGGAATAAGTCATGAGTTTTCAACAATTCCAGGTGTTCGAGAAGATATATTAGAAATCTTATTAAATTTAAAAGAGATTGTTTTAAAAAGTAAAACCCAAACACCCCAATTTGGTCGATTAAAAATTCAAGGACCTGCTGTTGTAACTGCAGACTTGATTCAATTACCATCCACAATTGAAATTGTAAATTCACATCAATATATCATGACAATTTCAACATCCAATATTGTTGAAATTGAATTTAAATTTGAATATGGAACAGGTTATAAATTAGCATCCCAAAGTTTTTTAGAAGAGAATGAAAACTATTTACAACTTGATGCAATCTTTATGCCGATTCAGAAAGTTGATTTTAAAATAGAAAATGTTTATGACAATCGAAATAGCCTAACCGAACGATTATTGTTAGATATTTGGACTAATGGAAGTATTTCTCCAAATGAAGCAATTAAGACGGCGGCTGAAATTACAATTGATTTATTTACAGCATTACTTGAGAATAAACCTACAAATTCTCAAGGCGAAGTAAAATCAAAAACTTCTTCAATAAGTATTGAGCCCTATACAAATATTGCAATTGAAGAATTACAACTTTCAGTTCGAGCTTATAATTGTTTAAAAAAAGCACAAATCAATACGGTTGGTGATCTATTACAATACTCTCCTGAAAAATTACAAGAACTTAAAAACTTTGGGCGAAAATCCGCCGATGAAGTTTTTTTCACATTAAAAAATAAATTAGGTATTATTTTAAAATAACGAATAACCTTATTTTTTTATTTCCAATAAAAATAATTATGAATTCATTCAATAAAACATTTTTACCAATTCAAAATTACAAAAATCGTAATTGGTAT
>Ga0068876_10000479_pt1 | contig 32999 bp, 27 predicted proteins | sample NOAtaG_6_FD_66442 | JGI IMG/M metagenome (GOLD analysis project Ga0068876, IMG submission 66442) | Freshwater lake microbial communities from Lake Erie, under a cyanobacterial bloom - NOAA_Erie_Diel5S_2200h metaG | ecosystem: Environmental > Aquatic > Freshwater > Lake | place: USA: Ohio, Lake...
GCCCCCCTCGGCCGCACGCTGCCATGCATCGACGGCACCGGTCGCGTCGGCGGTGCGCGCGCGTTCGCCCTGCATCACCGCATCGCGCGGCCAGGTCGCGAGCGCCTCGTCGAGAGCGGCTTGCGCGACCTCGTCCTGGCCCGTCCGCCTGGCCAGCTCCACCAGCGCGTGCAAAGCACCTTTCCGGCCGTGGACCGGAAGGCGTTCGGCGTGGCGTCGGAGGGCCTGCGCGAGCGTCGTCGCGGCCCCCTCCCCGCCCGCCTCGGCCGCAGCGTCGAGGCCGAGGACATCCGTCGTGAGGGGGGTGCCCCGCTCGGTGTCGGGATCGCCGAGCGCAGCACGCTCGAGCTCCAACGGACCCAGCGCGGCACGGGCCGCGCGCGTGACCGCGGGCTCCTGCTCCGCGGCCTCCGTCGGGACGCGCGTGGGGTCGCTGGTGGCGAGCCGCCGTCGGGCGACCCGGAGGCCGGGATGGGAGGGGTCGCTCAACGCCGCGCCCCGGAGGGCCTCCTCGGCTCCCTCGAGGTCGCCGAGGACGACGCGGAGCTCGGTGAGGCGAACCAGCGCCCGGGCCCGCTCGGTGCCGCCCGAACGCTCGGCGAGGAGCGCCTGTGCCTGCGCCTCCACCTCTGCCTGACCGGCCGCCTGGGCGAGCGCAGCCCGCGTACGAAGGGCCGCCGGGCCCGACACGCCGTCGAGCCGCGTCGCGCCACCGTCGAGCTGCGCGGCGAGGCGAAGGACCGCTTCGGCGAAGGCACCGCGCGGCGCCGCAGCGGCCACCGCGTCGAGCCGCGCCCCCGCTCCGGGCGCTCGGGAGGGAGCAAGGGCCGCGCGGGCATGGGCCCAGGCGCCCTCCGCGCCGAGACGCTCGCTCGCGCCCTCGGCAGCGGCCCCATCCCGCCGGGCGAGGGCCGACGCGGCCGCGAGGTGGGTGAGCGCGCGCACGAGCTGGGCGTCCGTCGTGCGCTCGGCGGCCTCGAGCCATTCCCTCTCCCGCGCCTCGCCCGAGGCGATCCGGGAGGCGTGAAGCGGCAGTGCCCAGGTCCTCGACGCCGACGCGCCAGCGAGGCGCCGTGCGGCCTCGAGCAGCCGGGAGGCCTCCTCCTCGGTGCGCGGTGCCCCCAGCTCGGCGGCCCCGGCCATCGCGAGGGCCGCAAGGCGCGAGCTGCCCGCAGCCTCCCCGGCGAAGAGCTCCATGATCCGCCCACCATCCTGCCGCTCGGCAGCGAACCGGCGCGCGGCCCACGAGACGCTCGGATCCTGGGGCGCGGCGGCGACGGCCTCGTCGATCCTGCGCCCGACCGCGTCGCTGGGCTGACCCGCCTCGCGACGCAATTCGGCGGCTGACACGAGCAGCCGGGCCCGCCGGACCCCGGCGGCGTTCTTCGCGAGCGCATCGAGCAGGTCGGCCCGTGCGGCAGCGTGCGCGCTCGTGCGGCCCACGAGCGGAAACAGCTCTTTGCGCGGCTTGCGGGAGCGAACGCTCGCCCGGGCGGCGATCGCGCCGCGGTCGGGGGCGGCGGGCGCCGGGGCGACGGGCGCGGCCTCGAGCTCGGCGCCCGGGGCGTCCGGCGCTGCGGCGAGCCCCTGCCCTGCGGATGGGGTGGAGTCCTGGCCCTCGGCCTCGGCGGCGAGGTCCAACGGCGCTCCCGCGTCGAGAGCCCCCACGGCTGCCGAGGGCGCAGTGGAGAGCGCGCCGTCCGCGTGCGGCCCGCCCGCGGTGTCTGGTGGGACGAGCGGGCTCGTCAGCTCGGCCGAAGGGGGGACCTCGCTGCCGCCGGAGCCCTCGACGGAGAGCGCCTCGAACGCTGCGGGGTCGGGCGCCGCTGGGATCGCGGGCTGCGAAGCCGTCTCGTCGGCATGAATCGCAAGCGATACGCTTGGCGACGCGTCGGCCGAGGACGGCGTCGCGAGCATCGCCTCGGGCGTGGACTGGCCGTGGGAGGAATCTCGCGAGACCTCCTCCTCCGGCTCGAGAAAGAACACGTCCTCGGTCGACGATGCGGCGAGGGGTGGCGCATCTGCCAGAGCCTCCCCGTCAGGGGCGGGAGGGAGCGGTTCGGCAGCGGGGGGGGCGACGCTGCGCCGCGGCGGAAGCGGGGGCGGCATCGACCCCGGTCCCAGGGCTGCGGTGGCGCCGCCGACGACCAGGTCTGCATCATCTGAGACTCTTTTCGCAGGCGCATCCGCGATGGAATCGTTAGCGATACTGCCTGCGGCCGGGGTGGGGGCGTCCGTCGCGCCGTCCGTTGCGTCCCCGTCGATGAGGGCCCCGTCGATGAGGGCCCCGTCGATGAGGGCCCCGTCGAGCAGGGCCAGCGCCTGGTCGATCTCGGCTTCCTCTGCCGTCGGCGGACTCGATGGCGGCGGCGGCGCAACCGGCAGCGCGGGAAGCGGCGGTGTGGTGCCCGCCGCGGCCTGCTTGGCCGCGATGGCGGCGGCCAGGGCCTTGCCTGGCGGGGGCGGAGGCACCTTGGGGCCACCTGGCGGAATGGATCGGGTGGGAAGGGGCAGCGGCCGTGCAGGCATGCCCGGCGCACGCACGGAAAGCGGACCGGGTCGGCCTGCGGGTGCAGACGGCACGGTGGGCAGGGGCCCCGTCGGCGGAGCCGCACGGAGAGCCGGCGGCAGTCCAGGAGGTCTGGCGGCGGAGGGCGCACGCACCGGCACGGGCGGCGGCTTGCCAGGGACTCCGGGGCGTACCCGGGCGGAGGGAGGAGGCACTGGACGGCCTCCGAGGGCCTGCCCGGGCGTCGGCAGATCACCCCGCGAGGGCGCTTCGTCCGAAGTCGGCGCCGCGACGGCCGGCGGCGGAGGCGGCGCGGGCGCGGCCGAGGGAGCCATCGCTTCGGGCGGCGCGGGCGGACGGACGGTCGGTGCGGCGGGCGGCGGGCGCGCCGTCGAACGGTCCGTGGACGGGCTCTTCGGCCCCGCGTCCACAGGGGCCTGGAACGTGGGAGGCGACGCGGGCGGGAGCGGCGCCGCGTCGCGCAGCATCTTCGACATGGACGGCGAGTACATCGTCGTCTCGTTCTCGATGCCCTCGAGAAGGTCGTCGAAATCGAGCTCGGCACCCCGGGACGGCGGGGCGGACGGCACCGGCGGGGGCGGGGGCGGCGGGGGGGCCGTCGGACGCGCCGAGATGGGCGGCGGCAGCTCCGAGCGGGTGAGGCTGCTTTGCAGGAGGGCGGCCAGGCTGCCGACCACGGTGCGACCGCCATCGTCGTCCTCCTCGGCGAGGTCGAGCACGCTGACCTCCCGGGACTTGGGCGCCTGCTGCGGCGAGGAGTCGCGCCCCCTCATCTGCTGGACCTCCTCCGCGGTCGGCGGACGGTACAGCGCCCGCGGAGCGGGGCTCGAGTTGGGCAGGGCCTGGCTGCCGGAGGGCGGGTTCGGCGCCGGCGTCACCCTCCCCGTCACCGGCGCGAGCTCCCGGTCGATCTCGGCCAGCGCCTCGTCCCAGTCGAGATCGAGGTCGACGCCGCGGGGATTCTTCGGGTCGGTCATCGTCCGGCCTCCTCATCGGAACGGGCACCTTGGACCCGCGCGAGGGCCTCGGCCGCTTCGGCATCGCCCGGCATCGCCGCCAGCGCATCGCGGTAGGCCTCCGCTGCACGCGTGGGGTCCGCCTGCCGCTCCTCGAGCGCCCCCCGGCGGCGGTGGAGTGCGGCCGCCTCGGCCGGTGGGGCCGCCGCCGCGCCTCGCCGCAGCGCCTCCCGGGCCCGGTCGGGCACCGCCGCCCGCTCGGCCAGCGTCGCGAGCCGATCGTAGAGCGCCGTGTCCCCCAGCCCCAGCGCCTCGATGGCTTCGAGTTCGGTCACGGCGTCACGGGGCCGGTCGAGCCGCTTCTCGAGGAAATCCGCGGCGCCGAGGTGAGCGATGCGCTTCTGCGCCGGGGGGACGTTCGCCGCAGCCAGCCGCCGAAGCCCGTCCACGACCTCCTCCCAGGACTCACGCTGCACCTGCAGCTCGACGAGCAGCGCCAACCCACCGACGTGGTCGCCTTCGAGCAGGAGCAGGTTCTCGAGCGCTGCGAGCGCCTCGTCCCGCTGACCGAGCCCGCGCCGCAGGCGGGCCTCCTCGTAGAACAGCGGGACGAGCGCGTCCGGATCGTCGGTCGCGTCGGTACGAGCGATGAGCAGCTCGAGCAGCGCCGCATCGTCCCCGCGGTAGGCCAGCAGATCGTGCAGGCGGGCGTACGCGATGGGCCGGGTCGGGTCGATGGCGAGCGCAGCCCGCAGCAGGGGCTCGGCTTCGTCATCGCGCTCGAGGTGGTCCATGAGCACCGCGGCCCCCTCCTCGAGGAGCTGCGCCCGGGTCTCACCGCTGGTGGCCTCCGCAAGCCGCTGGCAGGCCTTGACCACCAGCCGGTAGGCACCGGCCTCCCGCCCCGCGAGCCGCAGCGTCTCGAACGCGGCGAGGTCGTGCGGGTCCTCGGTGAGCGCCATCAGGGTCGCGATGGCCTCTTCGGAGCGGCCAGCCGCCACCATTGCGCGGGCGTGCTCGCCGCGCAGCGAAGCCAGGTCGTCCTCGGAAGCGCCCGTGCCGTCGAGGAGCCCCACGACCCGCCCGAGCGCCTCCGCTCGCTCGGCTGCGTCGTCGACATCGGCGAAGGCCTCCGCGTACGCCACGGCGGCCGCGAGGGACCGGGGCGCGCGATCGACGATCTCTGCCGCCCGCAGCGCCGCGTCGTCGTCGTAGGCGTGGCCGGCGAGCCGGGCCGCCTGCGCCGCGCGAATCCCCGAGAGCACCAGCTCGGCGGCGACCTCGTCGTCGTCGGTCGCCTCCGCCAGCGCGAAGGCCGCCTCCGCCCGCTCGACGGTGGCGGGACGCGCCTGCCACCACCGCCGGAAGAGGCCGGCGCGGTCCTCGGGGACGCGTCGAAGGAGCGCCTCCTCGGGCTCTTGCGGATCCTCGCCCCGCACCACCGCATCGGCGAGCCATGCGCGAAGCACGTCCGCCGGCACGCTCTGCTCCGCAGCCAGGGCGCGAAGCCCCTCGGTCCGGGCGTTCGGCTCGCCGAGGAGCGCGAGGGCCACCGCGGCAGGCACCTGCGTGGGCCCAGCGTGCAGCGCCCTTCGGAGGTCGGCATGCCCGGCTTCCGGCGCCGCGAGGATCGCGGCTTCGCCCCGCTCCAGGCTCGCCCACGGCACGACCGCGGCTCCGGACGCGAGCAGGCGCTCCTCGCGGGCGACCGCCCGGTCGGGGAAATCGCCGGCCGACGGCTCGCCCCGCCTCCACAGCCGCTCGAGCGCTTCGATGGGTGCGGCAGCGTCGGGGGACAGGTCGATGGCCTCCCGGTACGTCGCCGCGGCGAGGACGAGGTCCCCGCCCGCTTCGGCCTCGCCGCCGGCCGCTAGCAGCGGGGCGATCGACGCCTGGCCCGTCGGGTCGCTCGCCGCGAGCTCGCGGAGGATCTGAACCACCGCGCCGGCCTCGCCACGGCGGCGGTGCAGCTCCTCTAGGAGCGCGACCGCGTACGGGTGCCCGGGCACCCGCTGCAGCGCCCGCTTCAAGAGGCGGATGGCGGTCTCTTCGAGGGACGCGTCCCCGGCGCCGTTCGCATCCCCGGGCTCGGACGGCCTCGCAGCGCGGGCGGCGGCACGCGCGGCTGCCGTGAGGTGGGCGGCGGCGAGCTCGTCGCCGTCGGCCTTCTCCGCCAAGAGCTCGTGGGCCCGAACGAGGAGCGCGCCCCACGCGGCCCGCTCGCTCGTGGCGATTGGCTTCGAAGCCCACCCAGCGGCGACGAGTCGCGCCATGTCGGCACCCCACGACGCGGCGGCTTCGGGATGCCCGAGCGACGCTTCGAGCACGCGCCGAAGAAGGGCGCTCGACGGGCGCGCGTGCGCTCCGGCCTCCTCCTGACCCGCCAGACCGAGCGCCAGGCGGAACGCGGCATGAAGCACGAACGATACGTCCGGTTCGTCGCCTGCCCACCGAAGGGCGTCCTCGATCACCGGCGCGACACCCTCGGACGTCCGCTCCGCGGCGGAGAAGAGACGCTCGCGGCGCAGCGCAGCGGCAAGCCGCGGCGAAGGTCCGAGTGCGAGGGCTTCGTCGAGGAGCGCGTGGGCGCCCGCTGGGTCCTGCGCCACGTCGAGCAGCCACGAGGCTGCGCGGAAGAGAGCACCCGCGGCACCATCGACGGCCCCTTCGCCGCGCAGGCGGCTCGCCTCGTCCCGCAGCGACTGCACGATCGGTGCGACATCGCCCTGGCCCGCCGCGATGTCCTGCAGGGTGGCCGCCACGACCACCGAATCGGGCGCGTCGGAGGCGGCCTGCCTCAACTCGCGCAGCGCCCGCTCCGGGTCTCCCGCGAGCTGCGCGGCTTCGGCGAGCCGAAACCGGAGGGCAGCGGCGTGACGCCCCGACGCGTCGGGCGGAAACGCCAGCGCGAGGATGCGCGCGGCGTCCGCGGCGGCCCCGGCGAGGTTCCCCTCGGCCTCGCACGCCAGCATGTGCTCGCGGAGCAGGCCGACGTCGTCGGGGGCGTGCTCCAGTCCCTTCTCGAGCGTCTCCCGAGCGTGACGCGGCTCGCCCAGGCGCCCGAGGCGGATCCGGGCGGCCTCGAGGAACAGACTGGCAGCGTCGGCGCCGCGCTCGGGCGACCAGGCGACAAGACCCGCCCTGCCCTCGAGCGCCGTCGCCAGCGCCGCGTCCCGGCGGTGGCGCCGAGCGACTGCTTCGAGGGCCTCGAGCGCTGCCTCGCGCCCCTCGGAGGTGCGGCCCGCGTCCGAGAGCGTCTCGATCGCACCGTCGACGTCTCCGATGCGCTCACGCAGCGCCGCGAACTCCCGCAGGAGGGACGCCTTGAGGCGGGGGTCCCGGGCCCGCGCGGCCCGGAGCTGCAGCGCCTTGGCGAGGCGCTCGGGATCGCCTCCGGCCTGCCGGATGCGCCACTCGAGCCAGAGCGGCCCCGCCGTCGATTCCCCGTCCTCCTGGCATGCCTGCTCGAGCAGCGCCGTCTCGCTGTCCGGTTGCGCGAGGTGGTCGGTGAGGAGCGCGGCGCGGTCGAGCAGCGCGGAGGCCCGCTCTTCGCCGTTCGTCGCACTCTTGAACTCGGCTTCGTAGAGCTTGCCGAGGTTCTTGAAGGCACGGCGCCGCTCGAAGATGCGGAGCAGCGCGAAGAGCGGAGGACGGAATGCAGGATCGAGGTTGTAGGCGCTCAGGTACTCCCGGACGGCCTGGGCGTCGGCGCCGCCGGCGCGCTCGAGCAGGCTCGCGATCTCGTGGAGCAGCACCGCTTGCCGCGACCGGTCGCCATCGGCCTCGACCTCAGCGCGCAGAGCGGCCGCGGCCGGGGGCAGTGGGGCGGGCGGCGCGATGGTGGAAGGCGGCGGCGCGATCGACGCGGGTGCCAGGGACGCGCCGTCGCCGGCGGGGGGTTCGGGACGGGTGGAGGGGGTCGGCATCCGGAACGACGTGGTCCGAGGACTGTACCGGAAGCGGGACCGCTTTCGTATTCCGTTTTCGTGGCGGCCGACCGCTCACGCGACGAGGTGGAGGGACACCCCGAAGCGCCGCGCGATCAGCACGAGCGTCGCGGTGAAGCCGCGGAGCTCGCGGAGCGCGGCCCGCACCGCCTGGCGGCCCGGGGCCGCGTCCTCCCCCTGGATCGCACGATCGAAGGGGGAAGGAATCGCCCGCATGGCCGCCCGGATCCGCTCGATCTCGCTCCGGGCGCGCCGATCGAGCTCGGGATCGCGCGAGGCGACCAGCGTTCCGAGCCCGGGCCCCTCGAGCACCGTTCCGTCCGACCGCACGAGGCGGCCGAGGTAGACGAGCGCAATCCCCTCGGCGTCGTGACGGTGATCGTCGCTCGTCGTGTCGCTGAAGCACGAGTGCTCGTCCTCCGGCTCCCGGGTCAGATAGGGCACCTCGATCCGCTCGCCGGCAAGCTCGGTGCTGCTGAGCGTCGCGAGGCCGCGGAGCACGAGTCCAACCGCCTCGCGCGGCGCAAGCGCGAGAAACGCCGCCCGGTATCCCGTCCGGCCCTCGCTCCAGGCGTCCCGCACCGAGGCGAGATCCGCAGCGAGCTGCTCGGTGACAACCCCAAGGTAGGCCCTGCGTCGGTCCGCGTTCGGCAGGGTCCCACCCGCCTCGGCGTCGAGGAAGTCGGTGAACGGGCGATCGCCAGGCCCGTCCGCGCTTCGGTCCTGCCCCCAGAGCAGGAACTCGATCGCGTGAAAGCCCATCGACACGTTCTGCTCTCCGCCTCGCAAGTTCGCCGCGCGCACGCCGTCACGATCGACCCGCGCGAGCGCGTTCCGATCGTGGATCAGCCCTCCATGCAGCGGTCCCGCTGGCCCGAGGACGGTGTCGAGGTAGGCCTCGTCGAGCGGCCAGCCGTTGATCCGCTCCTCCGGCCCATGCTCGGCGTCGATCGGTCCCCCGTAGAAGCGGGCGATCTCGGTCTCGAGGTAGGGCCCCCGTGCCGCGATCCACGCGGCCCGCGCAGCCTCGAGGGAGGCCGCGTCGGCGCGGCCCTCGACGATCGGCCGCACCGTCCGATCGAGGGCCTCGGCGCGCTCGGTCGCCTCGCGGTAGCGGGCTTCGAGCATCGCGGCGTAGTGGGCCAAGAAGGGACGCGCGTCCTCGAAGCGGTCCTCGGCCGGCGGGCTCTCTGCGCCGCACGCCGCGAGCAGCAACGCGGCGAGCGCACTCCTCACGGGCTCGCTCCGAGGCCGAGCAGCATGCCCCGACGGAGGATCCCCTTGCGCGGGCCGGTCCGGATCGGCTCCTGCCCGAGCCCGCGGGCCGCGAGAAGCAGGTTGCCCGCCATCATCCCGGAGGTGGTCGCGCGCTCCATGAGCGCCGAGGCGAACGGAAGCTTCACGAAATCGCCGGCGAGGACGAGCCCCGGCACCTTCGTCGCGACCGTCGGCCGCAGGCGGTGGCTGCCGGGCGCGAACGCGGGGCAGTCGCGGCGCACGAGGTAGCGCTCCTCCCGGACGGTCATGCCGGCCAGCTCGGGGTGAATCGCGTGCAGGCCGGCCATGAGATCTGCACGGATCGCCGCCTCGTCGAGACCATCGGGGATGCCGTAGGCGTGCAGCTCGATGACCGAGCCCTGGTTGCGGGCGATCGCCTCGCTCTCGTCCTCGAAGCGCTCGTAGACCGAGATGTTGTCGAGCAGGCCCACGCCTGCGGTCCCGGCGAAGGGCGCGAGGTGCACAGGCCCCCGGCCCTCGTAGAACAGGCGCAACACCGCGAAGCGGGCGGTGACCTCGAGCGACTCGATGCCCGGCAGCAGTCCCTCGAACGCCGCGCCGGACCGGGCCGCTAGCCCCTTCAATCCAGGCACATCGAGCGCGAGCACGAGCGCGCTCGCCCGCACCGCCTCACCTGCGTGCACCACGAATCCGTCCCCGTCGCGTTCGACGCGCTCGACGGCGACCCCGCGCTCGATTCGCACGCCGTGCGCCTCGAGGTAGGCCGCGAGCGGGTCGATGAACGCCGGCCCGAAGGGGCGCTTCATCACGTCGAAGGGCAGCCCATCGGGATTGCCCAGGAAATAGAAGTGAAACATCGCGAGCAGCTCGCCCGCCGAGTAGCTGTCTTCGGGGTTGAAGAACGAGTGGGCGAACACCTCGAAGAGCATCCTCCGGGCCTCGGGCGGAAACCGGAGCGAGTCCAGGTAGCTCCGCGCGGTCCGTTCGTCCCAGCGCGCGTAGGTGCGCTCGGGATCGAAGCGCAGCATCTCGAGCGCGCTCGGCACGTGGACGCGGCCGAGGTCGCGGAGCGAGAGGCTCGGCGTGCGACGCACGAGCTCGACGACGTTGAGCGGCGTGATGCGGGGCAGATCGCGGAACGACTCGCGCGCGCCGCCCGGTCCGAGCAGCGGATAGTCGTCGAGCGGAAGCAGCATCGAGAGCTCCGGATCGACCCGGCGGAGCAGCGCGCGGAGGTTCTTGTAGTTCCGGAAGAACGCGTGAAAGCCGCGCTCCATCTGGAAGGGCGTTCCGTCCGCGAGGCGATCCGACCACGAGCCGACGCGCCCGCCGAGGTACCTCTCCCGCTCGAAGAGCACCACTGACTGCCGTCGCTCGGCCAGCACGGTGGCAGCGGCGAGGCCGGCCAGGCCGCCTCCGACGATGACGATGGGATCGCGCTCCATCTGCGTCGCATACCACGGCGATCCCACTCTTTCCCTCGCGTCCCGCGCGCCCTGTGCGCCTCCGCCCTGCTAGAACCGCTTCGTGGCGCTGCGCATCGTGGTGTTCGCTTCGCTCCTCGCGGCCTGCACCGCCGGTCGCGGCGCACCGTGCAGCGAGGCGAGCCCATGTCCGTCACCCCTCGTGTGCGCGTCCACATCGAGTCCGGGGCTGCGGCGCTGCCTCTTGCCCTGCGCGCGAACTTGGGACGGCGGCGTCTCGGTGGGCGCCCTCTGCTCGGACGGCTCGGTGTGCCTCGAGAGCGACGAGGGGCCGGTCTGCTACTTCCTCGGCGTCATCCCGAGCGGAGCGGCCTGCCCGAACCCCGCCTGCGATCCGGCCATGACGGTCTGCGACTGCGAGCCCGGCACGATCTGCCACGAAGGCTTCTGCCGCCAGGTCTGCGTCCTGCCGCCGACCGAGCCGCGCGATGCACCGAGCGAGGACGCGGGCGACGACGCGGGACGGCGCGAAGACCTCGTCTGCGGGCCGCTTGCCGCGTGCACGGGCGGGGTCTGCCTTCCGCTCGCCCCCTGAGCCGACGCGCGACGACGCTCAGATCGGCTCGAATTCCTTGCAGAACACGAGCGCATCCCGCCGCTCCGTTCGCTCGTGTTCCTCGGTCGGGTACCCATGCGCGCAGCGGTGCGGCGGTGGCCGCTCGGCATCGTGCAGCGCGCAGTCCTGGCAGTGGTGCACGAGCCGGAAGCGCTGCTCCTCCTCGATGAACGCGGGGGTGAGGGAGAGCTTCATGGCCGGGGGGCGGGGGGATCGGTAGCGTCCGCCGGTCGGACGTCCCATCAGGGCCGGGACCGCTCGATCTTCGCGACGCGGCGGGCGTGGCGGCCGCCCTCGAATTCGACGGCGAGGAACGCCTCGACGATGTCCCACGCGAGCCCGGTGCCGACGACGCGGGCGCCCAGACACAGCACGTTCGCGTCGTTGTGCCGGCGGGCCATCGCGGCGCTGTAGGGCTCGCTGCACACCACCGCACGGACGCCCGCGTTGCGGTTCGCTGCGATCGACATCCCGACCCCGCTGCCGCAGACGAGGATGCCGAAGCGGTGGGCCGGCGCCGCCGGGCTGCCTTCGGCGCCCTGTTCCCCGCGGTTCTCGGGGGTGGTGACCAGCTCCGCGACGCGGTGGGCGAAATCCGGATAGTCGACCGACGCACCGTCGTGGGCGCCGAGGTCGAGGACGCTGCGACCCGCTTCGATCAGCAGCTGCGCGATGTCCCGCTTCAGCGGCACGCCCGCGTGGTCGGCCGCGATCACGATCCCGCCGGTGTTGGCCATCGTGACGCTCCGTTGCCGCACCGGGTCAGGGACGTTCATCGGCCCCTCACACGTGGCGCGCGAAGACGAGCGACACGTTCGTGCCGCCGAATCCGAAGGCGTTCGACATCACGACGTCCAGGGGCCGTCGCCGTGCCTCGTGTGGGACGAGGTCCATGCCCTCGGCCTCCTCGTCGGGATCGTCCAGGTTCATCGTCGGGGGCACCACGCCGTCGTGCAGGGCCAGCACCGAGAAGACCGCCTCGATGCCGCCGGCCGCGCCCAGCAGGTGTCCGGTGACGCTCTTCGTCGCGGAGATCCACAGGCCATCGGCCTGCTTGCGGCCCAAGGCCCGCTCGCCGAAGACCTCCTTCAGCGCCTGCAGTTCCTGCTTGTCTCCGATCGGCGTCGACGTCGCGTGGGCGTTCACGTACCCGACCCGCTCGATCCCGACGCGTCCGTCGCGCAGGGCGTGCTTCATCGCTCGCTGCGCTCCCTCGCCGCGCGGCGCGGGCTGGGTCAGGTGGTAGGCGTCGCTCGTCGCGCCGTAGCCGACGATCTCGGCGTAGATCCGGGCGCCCCGCTGGAGCGCGCGCTCCCGATCCTCGAGCACGAGGATGCCCGCGCCTTCGGCGTGCACGAAGCCGTCGCGGCCCTTGTCGAAGGGGCGGCTCGCCTTCGTCGGCTCGTCGTTCCGCTCGCTGAGGGCGCGCATCGCGGTGAAGCCGCTCACGCCGAGCCCGGTGATCGCCGACTCCGAGCCGCCCGCGACGCAGAGGTCGATGTCGCCGCGCTGGATCCAGCGGAACGCCTCGCCGATCGCGTGCGCACCCGACGAACAGGCGCTGGTGGTGGTGTAGTTCGGGCCCTTGTACCCGAAGCGCATCGACACCTGGCCGGGCGCGAGGTTCGCGATGGTGGCCGGGATGAAGTAGGGCGTGATGCGCCGCGGCCCCTTCTCGAGGAGCACTTCCTTCTGCTTCTCGATGAGGTCGATCCCGCAGAGCCCGACGCCGATGATGGTGCCGGTCCGCTCCTTGTCCTCGTCCGAGAGCGCGCCGATCCCCGCGTCGTCGACCGCCTGCTGCGAGGCGCCGATGGCGAAGTGAACGTGCCGGTCACCCTCCCGGACGCGCTTTTTCTCGATGTACTTCTCGGGGTCGAAGTCGCGGCACTCCCCGGCGATCCGGGACGCGAACTGGCTCGTGTCGAAGCGGGTGATCGGACCGATGCCGCTTCGCCCGGCGACGACGCTCGACCACGTCGTCCCGACATCCGGGCCGCACGGGCTGACTGCCCCGACCCCGGTGATGACCACTCTCCGCTGTGCGCTCACGGCTGTGCCTCCGACCGACACCGAACGTGTCAGGCCTCCCGGAGGAGGCCTGTTCGCGATCACTTCTTGCGGGCCTGGATGTAGCTGACCGCGTCCCCGACGGTGCGGATCTTCTCCGTGTCCTCGTCCGGGATGTCGATGTCGAACTGCTCCTCGAACGCCAGCACGAGCTCGACGATCGCGAGCGAGTCGGCGCCGAGGTCGTCGATGAACTGCGACTCCGGCTTGATCTGCGCGACGTCGACGTCGAGCTGCTGCGAGATGATCTCCTTGACCTTCGCCTCGATTTCCATGCTTCTCCTCGACCCATTCCTCGAACGTACGTTCGACTCTGTCGTGACCTCGCGAGAGGTTCAGACGTACATGCCGCCGTTGACGCGCAGCACCTGACCCGTGATGTAGGACGCTTCGTCGCTCGCGAGGAACACGATCGCGCTCGCGACCTCCTCGGGAGTCCCGACGCGGCCGAGGGGGGTCTGGGCCACGATGCTGGCCTTCGCCTCCTCGGGCAGCGCCGAGGTCATGTCGGTGTCGATGAACCCGGGTGCGACCGCGTTCACCGTGATGCCGCGCGAGGCATATTCCCGCGCGAGCGTCTTCGTCAAACCGAGCAGCGCGGCCTTGCTCGCCGAGTAGACGGCCTGACCCGGGTTGCCCGACTCGGCGACGACGCTCGAGAGCAGGATGACCCGGCCGGTCTTCCTCTTCATCATCGTGCGGACCGCGGATTTCGCGCACCACACCGCGCCGTTCACGTTCGTCGCGAAGGTCTTCGCGATCTGCTCTTCGGTGACGCGAAGCAGCAGTGTGTCGAGCGCGATCCCGGCGTTCACCACGAGGACGTCGAGGCGACCCTTGCGCTTGGCGAGGTCACCGACCGCCGCGTCGACCGCCGCGGCGTCGCCGACGTCGAAGCGCAAGAGCTCGCCGTCACCGCCTGCCTCACGCACCTTCGCGAGCGTCTCGGCGGCGGCGGCCTCGTTGCCCGCGTAGTTGATCGCTACGAAGGCGCCGCGGCGGGCGAGCGCGATGGCCGCCGCCCGCCCGATACCGCGCGAGGCGCCGGTGACCAGAGCGACCTTGTTCTCCAGCGAGAACACGGATCAGCTCTTGGCGGCCTCGGCGTCCTGCCCGCCCTTCTTGATCTGGCGGCCATCGTAGTGGCCACAGGCCCCGCAGACGCGGTGGGGGACCATCATCGCGCCGCAATTCGGGCACGGAACGATGTTCGGGGCCGCGACCTTGTCATGGTTCGCGCGGCGCATGTTCCGCTTGCTGCGGGTCGTTCGACGCTTCGGTGTAGCCACTGTCCTCTCCTGCTCTCCGCGCTCAGTTCGCGCGCTTGGTCTTGGATTGCTGCCGCGCGGCCCGGGCGAATGCCTCGGCCATCGCGCTCTTCTCGCTGGGCTGCGCTGCCAGATCCTCCGGGCCGCGCACGCTCTCGGGGACGTGGATCCCGGGGCACGACTCGCTGCAGAGGGGCTGCATCGGGACCTCGACGAGCAGGTGCTCGCGCACGACGTCGTCGAGCACGATCGTGTCGCCGGTGAAGAACTCGCGCTCGACCTCTTCGGGCGAGAGGTCCTCTTCGCCCGGCTCGGGCCGGTGGCCGCGACCGCGGGCGGTCATGAGCAACGCCAGCTCGGAGTCCACCGTGATCGGGGCCGGCTTGAGGCAGCGGGAGCACGGCGCGACGACCACGCCCTGCACGCGTCCGCGGAGGATCACGTCCGGACCGGTCTTGTCGGCGAACACGCTGAGCTGGCCGTCCGAGGCGGGCGCGGAGAGACCCTCGCCAGCGGCGCCGAGCGCGCTGAGCTGCTCGGCGAGCCACGCCGACCGGATCGGGAAGACGTAGTCTTTCCCGCCGGCGTCGAGCTCGGTGACCTGGATCTCGAATTCCGCCACGATGACCTGCTTGCCCCTGCCGAACCTGCGCGCTGAGCGCGCACCCCGGCGAAAAGGGGGCTGAGATATAGGCGGGACCACGGCAAAGGCAAGCGAGGCGGCGTCGGGGTTGGGTATCCTCGCGGTCCATGCGTGTCGGCCCGACCCTCCTGATCCTCGCCGTCTCGTCGCTGCTGGCCGCTCCTGCCCGCGCGCAGTGTCCCAAGGACGCGCTCGGTTGCTACGACGAGGAGCTCGCCTTCCTGTGGTCGGACCGGCTCTTCGACACGATCGACGTCGATAGTGGCTGGGTCCCGAGCGGCGCTCCGCTGCAGGTGCGGGTGGGCTTTCGCCTCGCGGGAGAGACGCGCCTCGAGCTGCCAGCGAGCACCTACGCCTTCTGGCCGAGTGCGCTGTCGATCGTGCCGGTGGGCCTTGCGGACGGTGGGCGCCTCGCGATCGACTACGGCCTCGAGATCACCGCGCGCCTGCGGTTCGACGTCACGATCGCCGGCGTTCGCTACCTGTGGGAGGGCGACATCCCGCTGCCGGGCGGGATCCCCCGCGATCTCCGGATGGCTGGCGAGACGCGGTGGACGCCCTTCGCGATGCCCGGAAGTGCTCCCCGTCCGGTGACCGTCGCCGACGCGACCGACACGGTCACCGCGCTCTCGGTGTCGCTCGACAGCGTGATCGGCAGCGTGGCAGGCGCCGTGGTCGACGGCGGATTCACCCTCGGCCTCCGCGGCGAGCTCGCCGCGGCCTACGAGGGCGAGCGGATCGACGTGATCCGCAGCGAGCTGCCCGGCGGACCGACCGTGTCGATCGCCACGCACCTCGGCAGCGCGCTCGTCGCCGCGCCCTCTCCGACGGGATATGGCGCGGCCGAGGACGTCGCGATCCGTCCCCGGGGCCGGCTCACGTACACGGGGACGCTCGTCGCCGAGCCGACGGTCTTCGTGGAGATCGTCGGTCGCCGCTTCGAGCTCGCGCGCTTCGAGCTCCCGATCCCCCTCGTGGATGCGACCTCGGAGCCGGCGTTCGAGCCAGCCCCGATCCACGTCCCGCTGCCCGACGTCGCGACGGTCGACGATGCCCTCGCGTTCGGTCGTGTGCCGGTCGGCTCGCGCACGAGCGGAACGGTCCGTTTCCGAAACGACGGCGAGGCCGATCTGTGGGTACGCCCCATCGCGCCGGAGCCCCCGTTCGAGGTCGCGGGCGACGAGCTTCGCCTGCCGCCCCGCAGCGAGCGCAGCGTGCCGATCTCGTTCGCGCCGACGCGGGCCGGCGTGGTCAGTGGACTCGTCGCGTTCGCGACGAACGATCCGGATCGCCCGACGTTCACCGTGCGTGTGGCCGGCGAGGGCGCCCTGGGCGACGCGGGACCGGGAGACGCTTCGGTGGACGGTGGGCGCCCTGTGGGCGCGTCCGCGGGAGGCTGCGGGTGCCGCGCTGGGAGGCGAACCGGGCCCCTTCCCGCGGGACTCGCCCTGCTGGCGCTGGCGGTCGTCGTCCGTCGGCGCCGCGGGCGCGTTCATCCGAAGTAGGGCTGTGGTCGCAGCGAGAGCGCCTTGCGCAGCAGGTCCGCGACCGCCGCGCGCACCTCGTCGCTGAGGCGCGAGACGAGCACATCGTCGTGCTCCGCGCCCTCCCGCTCACCCGTGAGATCGATGGGCTCACCGAAGAGGATCACCCAGCGGCTCGGCAGCGGAACGAGCCCGAGCGGTCCGAGCCAGGGGAAGGTCGCGGTGACCGGGAGGTACGAGAGCCCGAAGAGCTTCGCGATCCGGGTCGTGGAGAAGAGCATCGGGTGCGCCTCCTCGGCGCCCACGATCGCGGTCGGCACGATCGGCGCCTTCATGCGGAGCGCGAGCTTCACGTAGCCGCCGCGCCCGAAGCGCTGCAGTTCGTAGCGGCGGGAGAAGGGCTTGGCGATGCCCTTCTCGCCCTCGGGGAAGACCGCCAGGAGCTTCTCCGCGGCCAGGAGCCGCTCCCCGTTCTCGGGGCAAGCGCGGATCGCCCCGAGCCGGTTCGATATCGCCCCCACGAACGGCGCGTGGAAGAGCGTGTCCTCGACGAGCCAGCGCAGCTCGCGCGCAGGCGCCCTTGCGGAGAGGCCGCGCGACACCGCGGTCTTCAGCATGAGTCCATCCCAGGGCAGCACGCCGGCGTGGTTCGCGACGACCAGCGCCCTTCCCTCGGCGGGCACGTTCTCGACGCCCCGCGCGAGCACCCGGAACCACCGGTCGTAGAGCGCGTCCACGAAGGGCTGCGTTCGCTCTTCGTAGGCCCGATCGAGCCCGAAGTCGTCGACCTCTCGAACGGTGGGCCCGACCGTCGGCAGGCGCGCGGCGAGGGTCTCCTCGCCTGCGAGCCGATCCGCAATCTCGGCGAAGGCCTCGAACGTCTCCTGCCGGGCGCGCGCGTCGCGGCCCGCTGCCGCACGATGCAGCCGCTCGATGCTTTCCTCGACGCTGCTCGGCGCGCGAACGGCCGAGGTCGCGGGCGGCGGAGCTTCGCTGAGCCGGCCCCACACCTGATCCACGGACTCGGGCGCGAAATCGATCTCGATGTGCGGGGCGCGCACCTTCTCTTCGGCACGAACGAAGCCGGGAATCTCGGGCAGCGCCGCTTCGCCGCCCGCGAACTCCCCGAGTTCGAGCTCGTCGAACGGGGGCTCGGCGTCGTGCGCGGTGGCTGCGGGCGCCGAGGTCTCGCTCCCGTCGCCTGCACCCGACGCAGGCGCGCTCGACGCTGCAGGCGCAGCCAGGGTCTTCTTGGGCCGCGCCAGGGGGCGCACGCGCGCTGCCCGCACGGGGGACGCCGCGGCGACCTCGACGCGGGCCGTGGGCGACGTGCGCGCCTTCGCTGCACGGGCCGGCGGCTCCGCCGGTCGGGACACCTCGGGGCGCGCAGGCGCCGGCGGGGCCTTCGGGCCTGCCGCCGCAAGCTCCGGTGCCGCCGCCGCGGCCCGGCCCTTGGGCGCGGTGCGTGCCGCGCGCTTGTCCGCCTTCCGCGGCACCACGGGCTCGGACGGAGGCGCGTGCGGGCGCGCGCTGGAAGAGGGCTTCGGTGCCCGGCTGCTGCCCCCGGAGGAGGTCGGCGCGGCGAGCGTGCCCGACGAGCTCGCCTTCGCCGCCCGGACTCCGCCCGAGGAACTGCGCGCGGCGACCGTGCCCGGCGAGCTCGACTTCTGCGCGGCATCCTGCCGCCCAGCGAGCCGGCCTACCGCCGACTTCGGTGCCGACGCCGCCGGCCTCTTCTTGCCCTTCGTCACGGCGGGAGTCATCCAACGGCGGGCGGTCTCCGCAAGGGAAAAACGCCAACTGCCATGCTCGACCTGCTCGACCGCGCACGCTCCCTCTCCGGAATGACCCTCCCCGAACTCGCCCGAGCCGCCGCGATGCCCATGCCGGACGACCTCGGCCGCCACAAGGGGTTCGTGGGGCGCGCCGTGGAGTCGGCGCTCGGCCTCGAAGTGCGGACCGCGCCCGGGCCCGACCTGCCGGGCCTCGAGCTGAAGACCCTGCCCGTGGCACTCCGCGATGGCCTCCCGCGGAGCGTCGAGAGCACCTTCGTGTGCACCGTGCCGCGCGACGGGCTCGAGGGGCCGTGGGAGGGCTCGGCGCCGCACGCCAAGCTCGCCCGCGTGCTCTTTGTCCCGGTGGAAGCGTCGGGGGCCGCCGCCGCGCGCCGGATCGGGACGCCCTTTCTCTGGTCGCCGTCGCACGAGGACGAGGCCCGGCTTCAGGCCGACTGGGACCTGCTCACCGGGGAGCTCGCGCTCCGGGGGCACGAGCGCATCAGCGCGCGGCTCGGCCTCGTTCTGCAGGTGCGCCCGAAGGCCCGGGACGCGCGGAGCCGCGGCCTCGGACGGGACGACAGCGGCGCGCTGTCCCGAACCCTGCCCCGGGGCTTTTATCTCCGCCGTGCCTTCACCACCGAACTCCTGCAGCGCAGCGGCCTCTGCTGACCCTGCCGCTCAGCGGCGGCTCACCGCGAGCCCCTCGACGCCGGGGCCCTCCGAGGCGCTCAGGTAGGCGTCGGCGGTGTACGGTGCGTGGGTGTCGCCGCGCGGCGCCACGAAGCCGGGGGCGGCCGGTGCGCCCGTGCCGACCGTCCAGATCTCGGTGGTCGGGGGATACGCATCGGCGCTTCGCTCGCGCACCGCGAGGTTGCGCGTCGGATCGCGCCGCGTGCGGAACCAGGTGACGCGGTAGCCGGGCACACCGCGCTGGGTCAGGACGCGCACGCCCGAAGGCAGCTCCGGGTCGCGCTCCTCGCGGGTCGGAAACGGCAGCGTCTCGTCGATGCGCCGCGTGAACGTCACGAGGTCTCGGCGCTCCGCGCCGCGGATCTCGGCACGCAGCACGCCGGCCTCCATCGTCATCCCGATCGCCACCGGAAACGGGAGATCGTTGCGGAACCGGAAATCGATGTCGGGGTAGACCACCGTCGCATCGAGGCCCATCCACAGGTACGCGCTCGGACGGCTGTGGGGATGTCGCTCCACGACGGCGAGTCCCGAGAAGAACACGGCCGCGTGCAGCGTGCCGGCGACCTGGCACGTCCCGCCGCCCACCCCGTCGACCAGCTCGCCCCCCGCGATCTGCGGCGCGGGCCGAAAGCCGTTGGCCTCCGTGCGCGGACCGACCGCGTCGTTGAAGTCGAAGACTTCGCCCGGCATGACGACGAGCCCGTCGACGTGGGACACCGCGACGCGCAGGTTGTAGGTCCGGTCGGCGCTCTCCTCGAGGGTCGAATAGCGGGTCTCGAAAAAGCCCAACAGCGCCTCGACCCGCACCCCCTCGAGCTCCCGCGCGGTGCGGTGGGGCAGCTCCTCGACCACGACCGCGTCGACCTCGGTCGCCCCGCTGCGGAGCGCTCCGAGCAGCGCGTCGATCGAGGCGTGCACGTCGAGGCTTCGGCCCAGGCGCTCGGCGAGCACCTCCCCCGTGCGGGCCCGGACCCGCGCAGACTCGGGGCGAACGTCGATGATGTCCTTGCGATCGGAGAGCAGCGCGAACGCGGGCCCCGAGTCGAGCACGATGGTCACCGGCACCTCGAGCGGCGCAACGCCGCGGGACGAGACGTGGTGCCTGACGAGGCGGGAACCCGGATCCGCGGCCCGCGCGATCGAGGTCGCGAGCGCATCGATGTCGAGACGCGCGCCCAGCTCACCCCGCGTGCGCTCGATCCGCTCATCGCCGATCCGCAGCACGAGCGGCGCGGACGCCCACTCCGCCGCGATCGCCTCGGCGCGAAGACGAGGCTCGTCGAGTTCGATCGTCGTGCCGAGGACCCGCACCTCGGACGGCTGCGGCAGGGGCCGGGCCGCGCGCGCATGATCCGACCACGCCAGACCGGCAAGCGCGCCTGCCACGAGGAGGCACGCAAGCGCGGCCGCGCGCCGAAGACGCTCACCGAGGGGCACATCGCTCGCGAAGCCGAGCACGTGGTGATTCGTCGTCGCAATCCCCTGCCGGGGTCAACAAACCCGCAGCCCTTCAGGGAGCAGACAACACGCGGCAGCCGAAGATCACGAGATCGGCCTCCGCCTCGACCGAGGTTCCGTCGGGCGCCGTGAGCGTGCATGCGCCGTCGGTCGAGAGGACCGCCGACCCATTCTCGTCGACCACGTCCACGCTCGCCGCGCACGCGGCGGACGAATAGGTCCGCAGACCGATGTCGGCGCCCAGGGTCGCGGACGCGCTCCCCTCGCGCGCAGCGATGCTCGCCCGGCGCACTTCGTTGTCCGCCGCAGAGCCTCGGGTGAAGAGATCGATCGCTACGGTGCGACCGTCGGGTGAATCGGTGATGGTGCAGGTGCCGGTGACGAGGCCGCCCGCGTCGATGCGGGTTTCGTTCGGAAGGGCGATCCCCGTCCGGAAGTCGGCGGCGGTCAGGGTGAACGAACCCTGGGCGACGAGCCCAGAGTCCCCGCCGCACGCAGCGAGGGAGAGCGACACGAGAAGGAGTCGAACGATGTGCTTGGGCATGGTGAGCTCCGGGTTCGCGGCCGCCAAGCGAGCAGCATGCCAGCGACTTCGCCCGTGGAGAAGTTCGGCGCAGGCCGACGTTTCGGGTCCCGCCGCCGAGACCAGCGCCCACCACCGTGCGCGGCGACGTGAACGACGATTCACGCCGCGTCGTTCAGCTCCCGCGAACGCCGATGCCGTCGTACTCGAAGCCCTGCCGCCGTAGCCCGTAGCCCGACCAGATGTTGCGCCCGTCGAGGAGCAGCTTGCCGCGCATCAGTTCCTTGAGGCGGTCGAAGTCGGGGTTCTGGTACTGCCGCCACTCGGTGAGGAGCACGAGCGCGTCGGCGCCGCGGGCCGCCTCGTACTGGTCGGTGGGCAGCTCGATGCGGCTTCCGTAGAGCGCCCGCGCGTGGGCCTGCGCCTCGGGGTCGTGGGCTGCGACGCTGGCGCCGGCCTCGACGAGCGAGTCGATCAGCGAGAGCGAAGGCGACTCGCGCAGATCGTCGGTGCGGGGCTTGAACGAGATGCCCCAGATGGCGATGCGCTTGCCGCGCAATTCGCCGAGGGCCCGGCGCAGCTTGCGCGCCAGGACGGTCTTCTGCCGCTTGTTCACCTCGTCGGTGGCGGTCGCGAGCGAGAGCTCGACGCCGTGTTCCCGCGCGGTGTGGATGAGCGCCGAGACATCCTTGGGAAAGCACGAACCGCCGTAGCCGGGGCCGGCGTAGAGGAACTTCGGGCCGATGCGCGCATCGGTGCCGACGCCGTGGCGGACGCTGTGCACGTCGGCACCCACCGTCTCGCAGAGGGCGGCGACCTCGTTCATGAACGAGATGCGCATCGCGAGCATCGTGTTGGCGACGTACTTCGTGAGCTCGGCGCTCTCGGGGCTCATGCAGACCATGCGGTCGAGGTCGAGGCAGAGCGGGTGGTAGAGGCGCTCCATCGTCTCCTGTGCCCAGGCGTCGCCCTCGCGGAAGCCGACCACGATGCGATCGGGGCGGAGGAAGTCGCCGATGGCGTCGCCCTCCTTGAGGAACTCGGGGTTCGAGATGACGTGGATGGGGTGCGTCGAGCCCTCGGTGAGCGCGCGAACGCGGCGGTTCGTGCCGACCGGGACCGTGCTCTTGAGGACGAGCCCGCACTCGCGCGCGGCGTGGGCCTTCACCTCGCGGGCGACCGCGTCGACCGCCGAGAGATCGGCGGCACCGCTCGGGGCCATCGGCGTCCCGACCGCGCAGAAGATGAGCTGCGCGCCCGCGATCGAGGCGGGAACGTCGTTCGAGAACTTGAGCCGTCCGCCCGCGACGTTGCGCTCGACGAGTGCGTCCAGCCCGGGCTCGAAGATCGGGATCTCGCCCTTCTCCAGCCGCGCGATCTTCGAGGCATCGATGTCGGCGCACACCACCTCGTTGCCGCACTCCGCGAAGCCGGCGCCGCTGACGAGGCCGACGTACCCGGTGCCCACCATGCAGATCTTCACTTCGGTTCCTCCCGAACTCCGCCACGGACCTGCCGCGCGAAGTGATCGATCGTGCGGGCCAGCCCCTCGCGCAGCGGAACGCGGTGCGCGAAGCCGAGGACCGCTCGGGCCTTGGCGAGCTCGGGGCGGCGCTGTTTCGGGTCATCCGCGGGCAGCGGCGCGTGCACGATGGGCGACCGCGAGCCGGTCAGCTCGAGCACGAGCCGCGCGAGCTCGGCGACGGTGAACTCGCCGTCGTTGCCCAGGTTCACGGGCCCCGTCTCGGTCGGGTGCTCCATGAGCAGCACGAAGCCGTCGAGCAGGTCGTCTACGAAGCAGAATGAGCGGGTCTGGGCGCCATCGCCGTACAGCGTGATGGGCTCGCCCCGGAGGGCCTGCACGACGAAGTTCGAAACGACCCGACCGTCCGCCGGATCCATCCGGGGGCCGTAGGTGTTGAAGATGCGCACGATGCGCACCTCGACGCCGCGACGGAGGAAGTCCATGCACAGGCTCTCCGCGACCCGCTTGCCTTCGTCGTAGCAAGCACGGGGGCCGAGCGGATTCACCGAGCCCCGGTAGGTCTCGGGCTGCGGGTGCACCTCGGGGTCGCCGTAGACCTCGCTCGTCGAGGCCTGGAAGAAGCGGGCCCCGTCGAGCTCCGCACGTTCGAGACCGTGCAGCGTGCCGAGGACGTTGGTGAGCGTGGTGAAGACGGGGTCGCGCTGGTAGTGCGGCGGCGAGGCAGGGCACGCGAGGTGGTAGATGCGGTCGAACGGCGCGCCCATCGCTCCGTCCGCCGGAAAGGGCTTGGTCACGTCGTGCTCGACGAACGCGAAGCGGTCCTGCGCGCCGAGGTGGGAGAGGTTCTCCCTCCGCCCGGTGTAGAAGTTGTCGAGGGCCACGACCTCGTGGCCCGAGGCGAGGAGTCGGTCGACGAGGTGCGAGCCGAGGAAGCCCGCGCCTCCGGTGACGAGGCAGCGCACGACGCCCGGTTTGTAGGCGGCAAAGCGGGGCGGCGCAATCGCGCCCCGTGATAGACAGGAAGGCGTGTCGAGGCCGTTCACGAACTGGTCGCGAGAGCATCGCGCCGCGCCGTGCCGCTGGGAGCAGCCGGCGAGCGAGCGCGAGGTGCTGGCCGCGCTCGACCGGGCGCGGCGGGACGGGATGCGGCTCCGGCCGATCGGCTCGGGGCATTCGTGGTCGGCGGTCGCGAAGCCCGAGGAGGTGGCCCTGACGCTCGAGCGCATGAACCGCGTGCTCTGCATCGATGCAGCCGCGGGCATGGCGACGGTGCAGGGAGGCGTGCGGCTCGTCGAGCTGAGCGAGGCCCTCGACGCGGTGGGGCTCGCGATGCCCATCCTCGGATCGATCGGCGCGCAGACCGTGGCGGGGGCGGTCTCGACGGGCACCCATGGTTCGGGCCTCGCGTACGGCAATCTGTCGTCGCTGGTCACCCGCATGCGTATCGCCGTCCCCGGACACGAGGCCGCGATGCGGGAGCTCGCCCGTGGGAGCAGCGAGCTCGAGGCAGCGCGCGTCTCGCTCGGCGCGCTCGGGGTGATCACCGAGCTGACGCTGCGGGTCGTGCCGGCGTTTCGGCTCGTCGAGTCGGTGGAGCGGATTGCCCCCGAGAGCGCCGGCCGGCGCCTCCGCGAGCTGGCGCAGAGCGCGCCCTTCGTGAAGCTCTGGTGGTTGCCGGGGAGCGGGCCGATGCACGTGTTTCGGTATTCCCCGACGCTGCTCGCGCCGCGCGAGCGACCGGTCGCGCGCTGGATCGACCAGCACGTGGTGAACGATCTCGTGTTCCCCGCCGTGCTCGCGGCGGCGGCCCGCTGGCCGTCTTGGGTGGCGCCCGTGAACCGCGTCGTTGCGCGGACCTACCTGGATCATCCGCGAGCGCAGATCGCGCGTAGCGACCGTGCGTTTCACGTCGCGATGCCCCCGCGGCACTTCGAGACCGAGTACGCATTCCCCTTCGAGGCCGCCGGCCCGGTGCTGGACGCACTCGTCGAGTCGACGATCCGCGCGGGCTACCGCGTGACGTTCCCGCTGGAGGTCCGCTTCGTCGCGGGCGACGCAGGATGGCTGAGCCCTGCGCACGGCGGGCCGGTGGTACAGATCGGGGCCTACACGTCCGAGGGCCCCGACCGAGCCGCGTACTTCGACATGTTCGAGCGGCTGGCGCAGGCGCACGATGGCCGGCCGCACTGGGGCAAGACCTGCTCGGTCGATGCGGCCTACGTGCGCAGGGTCCTCCCGCGGGCTGGCGCGTTCGCGGCCCTTCGGCGGGGATGGGACCCGTCCGGCGTGCTCGGGTCGCCGCACCTCGACGCGCTGCTCGGGGACTGAACAGCGCTTCAGTTCGCGGGAAGCGTGAGCCCGCCTGCGATGACGGCGTCGTGGGTGCTGGCGAGCACCTCTTCGCCCGGCCACACGACCGTCCGCCGCAGCACGACACCGGGCGCGACGTGGACTCCGGCGCCGATCACCGAGTCCGCGACGTCGCCCTCGACGCGCGCGCTCGGATCCACCCAGCCCCGCGCATCCTGGTCGATGGGAAGCGCGACCGCGCCGCGGAGCACGTCGAGGTGCGCCGCGCGGTACTCGCCGAGCGTGCCGCAATCGCGGAACGGAGCCGTCTCGATGCGGCCCGCGATGCGCTCGCCCGCCTCGAGCCACGGCACGTAGCCGCGGCGCACGATGCAGCCCTCGTCGGGCAGACGACCGAGCGCGCGGCCCGACAGGACGTGGACGCCGGTGAACATGAACGCTTCGGCCGCGGGCGAGGTGGCCGGCGCGCCGAGGATGCGGCGCACCACTCCGTCTTCGACCTCGATCGCGCCGAGCCGCACCGCCTCGGGATGGGCCCGCACCACCATCGTCGCGAGGGCGCCTTGCGACAGGTGGTGCGTGAGGGCCCCGCGAAGGTCGGGGAAGAAGAGGACGTCGCCGTTCACGAGCAAGAGTGGCTCGTCTGCGGCTGGAGGTCCGAGGCGCGCGCTCTGGTGGCCGAGGGCCGCCTTCACGCCGCCCCCGGTGCCGAGGAGCCGTTCTTCGACGACGACCTCGAGGGTCACCCCTCGCGGCACGAAGGGACGCAGCGCCGGCTCGAGCTTCGCGCCGAGGTGATGTGCGTTCACGACGACGTCGGTCACCCCCACCGAGGCGAGGTGGCGCAGCACATGGGCCGCGAGCGGCCGATCGAAGAAGGGTACCGCGGGCTTGGGGAGCACGTCCGTGAGCGGCCTGAGACGGGTGCCGAGCCCCGCGGCGAGGATCATCGCGCGCATCGAACGCTCCCTGCGCCCTTGCGCGGGCTTGCTCCGGACCGCGGCCCTTGCCCCTTCATCCGAGGCGCTCCTTCGCTTGCTGCCAGAGGCGATCGAGCGACTCGGGCGACTCGTGCTCGAGCGCGATCCCCCGCGTTCGGGCGAGGCGCTCGACCTCGCCGAAGCGCTCGGAGAACCGATCGAGGCTGCCCCGGAGGCCCGCCTCGGGATCGAGCCCCCGGTGCCGGGCCCAGCTCGAGAGCGCGAAGAGCACGTCACCGAGTTCCTCCTGCATGCGGACCGGGTCGCCGCTTGCCGCAGCCGCGTCGAGTTCTGCGAGCTCCTCGCCGACCTTTTCCCTCGCGCCCTCCGCGCTGGTCCAGTCGTAGCCGAGGCGCGCGGCCTTCTCCCCGACGCGCACCGCGCGCAGCAGCGCGGGCATCGCTTTCGGCACGCCGTCGAGCGCGCCCTTCGCCTTCGCACCATCCTTCGCCTCGCGCTCCTTCGCTTTGCGGAGTTCCCAGGCCCGCAGGACCTCGTCGGAGGTCTCGAGGCGGTCCGTTCCGAAGACGTGGGGATGGCGTCGGACCATCTTGTCGACGATCGCAGCGACCACGTCGTCGGGGCCGAACCATCCTGCGGCCCGCGCGAGCTCGGACTGAAACACGATCTGCAGAAGCAGGTCGCCGAGTTCCTCCCGCAGCATCTCCGGCGAGCCGCGGTCGATGGCATCGACCACCTCGTGCGCCTCCTCGATCACGAACGGGCGCAGGGACGCGAGGGTCTGTTCGCGATCCCACGGACAGCCGTCGGGCGCGAGCAGACGCTGCATCACCTCGACGAGCTCGGGGAGCGTTCGGCCGTCCTGTGCGGCGAGCGGCTTCGGTTCCGACATGGCAGGGCTCTACCACGCCGCGCCGGCCGCGGGTTCAGCCGAAGCGCGGGGCCCAGCGCTCCGCCTGGTACCAGCGAAGCACGTTGCGGAAGCCCTCGGCGAACCGGGGAAATCGGGGGATCCAGCCGAGGGCGCGGAGCGCTGTCGCATCGAGGACGAGGTCGTCGTAGAGCAACGTGAGCGCCTCGCGATCGACCCGGGCGCGCAGCGCGGGCTTCAGACCGTGGCGGAGCACGACGAGCCGGTACGTCGACAAGAGACCCGCGTCGAGGCCCTGGAACGCGACGTTGCGCTGGAAGAGACGTCCGAACCGGTCGAGCACGGCGCGGGGCATCTGACCGGCGGGCAACGTCGGCAGTCCGTAGGCGCGGAACGTCTCCGTGACGCGGTCGCCGATGGTGAGCGGATCGTCGTCCGACACGTTGAAGGTGCGCCACTCGGTCTCGGGCTTCTTGAGGCAGAAGACGAGCGCGCGCGCGACGTCCTCGGCGTGCACGAAGGTCTGCACCGGTCCGCCGACGAGCCGCGGCAAGACCGGCGTGACGAGCCGTAGCGCCGGCCCGACGACGAGCAGAGCGGCCGCGAAATGCCGGCCTCGTCGCCCGTAGATGGGCGCAGGACGGAGGATGGTCCACGCCGCCCCGGGGCCGCCCTTGCGCTCCTCGAGAAGGGTCTCGGCCTCGCGCTTCGAGCGGCCGTGGGGGCCGCGGGGCAAGACCCGCGCGTCCTCCCGCAGATCACCCTTCTGCCCTTCCCCGTAGACCATGCCGGTCGAGACGTGGAGGAAGCGCTTGGCGCCGTTCTTCGATGCAGCGTCGTGGAGCGACGCGACGGCCTGGGCGTTCACCGCGCGCAGCGTCTCGTCCGGCGTCCCGACATCGAGCAGGGCCGCAGTATGGAGGACGTGGTCGACGCCGCGCGTGACCCGCTCGAGGAACCCCGCGTCCCGGAGATCGCCGGGGCGAACTTCACCGCGCACCGGCTGCTGGACGCCTTGCGCGAGCAGATCGGTCGCGATCACGCGGAAGCCGGCGGCCTCGGCCAGGCCCACCGCGTAGTTGCCGACGGTCCCTGCGGCGCCGGTGACGAGGACGGTCTCCACGATGGCTGAAGGAGTATCCGCACCGGGCCGAAAGGGCCAGTTTGCGGATCAGCCGAGGAGGAGGCCCTCGGCGATCTGCACGGCATTCGTTGCAGCGCCCTTGCGGAGGTTGTCCGCCACCACCCACAAGAGGACGCCCCCGGGCTGGCCGAGGTCGTCGCGCACCCGCCCGACGAGCACCTCGTCGCGGCCATCTGCGTCGCCGGGCCGCGGGTACACGCCGGCCGGGAAATCGTCCATGAGCCGCACGCCGGGCGCATGCTCGAGCCAGCGGTGCACCTCGCGCGCGGTGATCGGCCGCTCGCATTCGATCGCGATCGACTCGGAGTGGGCGTTGCGCACCGGGACACGCACCGTGGTCGGCGAGATGCGGAGCTCGGGATCACCGAGGATCTTCCGCGTCTCGTGGATCATCTTCAGCTCCTCCTCCTGGTAGCCCGTCGTCGCGTCTCGCTTCCACTCCATGAGGAGGGAGCCCGCGAGGGTCTTGGGGATCGGTCCCTCGGGCATGCGCCCGCCCATCGCGAGCGCCCGAACCTGCTCGTCGAAGTGGGCGGCCGCCTGCGCGCCCGCGCCGCTGATCGCCTGGTAGGTCGACACCACGATGCGCCGCAGGCGCGCCTGGTCGTGGATCGGCTTGAGCGCCACCACCATCTGGATGGTGGAGCAGTTCGGGTTCGCGACGATGCCCTTCGGCGGACGTCGCGCGGCCTCGAGGTTCGCCTCCGGGACGCAGAGCGGCACGTCGGGGTCCATCCTCCACGCCGAGCTGTTGTCGACGACGAGGGCTCCCGCAGCGGCTGCGACCGGCGCCCACTCCTTGCTCGGGCCGGAGCCGGCGGAGAAGAGCGCGACGTCGACGCCCTCGAAGGCCTCGCGCGACACCGGCTCGACCCGAAGCGACGTGGCACCGAAGGCCACCGACGCGCCCGCGCTCCGCGGCGAGGCGAGCGCGCGTACGTTCTTGACCGGGAAGCGGCGCTCGGCGAGCACCGCGAGCATCTCCTTGCCGACCGCACCGGTCGCGCCGAGCACGGCGACCTCGAACGACTTCGTCATCCGCGGGCGGTTAGCACACGCGGCGTGCCCGGTCATCGGACACGCCGCGCAGCGCTCACGAAGGTCGAGCGGTCAGAACTCGATGCGGAACAACTGCTGACCCATCAGCAGCAACGTCCCCGCAGGCACCGCGGTCGGACGGTTCAGGCGCACGAAGGTCCCGTTCGAGCTGCCGACGTCGGTCAGCCACAGCTTGCCGCCCTCCTCGTGGAGCCGGCAGTGCAGGCCCGAGACGTAACCGTCCTCGGGGAAGAGCAGATCACCGCGCTCGCGGCCGAGGTGAAGGCCCGCCGAAGGGACCGGAAAGCAGTTTCCCGTCGTTTCCCGCCCGATCATGAGGCAGATGCGGCCGGCGATTCCCTCGCTGGGGCTTCCCATCGTCTCGACGCCGTCGCGCTCCGGCTGGGCGCGGAGGCGCTCGAAACGGATGATCTCCTGGCCGATGCGGAACATCGCGCCGTCCTCGATCTCGGTCGGCTCGTCGGCCGCGATACGTCGGTACACGCCGTTCAAGCTGCCCTCGTCCTGAACGAGGACGGTGCCGCCATGGAAGCTGAGCGTCGCGTGCTGGGGCGAGAGGTACGAGTCGCTGGCGAACACGCCCCCCGCCTCGCGTCCGACCAGCGTCGTGTCCGACATCGGCACGGTCTCGCCCTCGCTGCCGTCGGGACGGATCAGCACCAGCGAGCCGCGCCGCGTCGCCGCAGGAGCAGGCGCAATCGGCGCCGCCATCTGTGGCGCCGAGCCGCCGAGCACGCTGCCGCAGGTACCACAGAACCGGAAGTTCTTGTTGTTGACGGTGCCGCAGTTGCCGCACTGCACGGTGTCCCCTGCGGGCGCTGCGGCGGGAGCCGCCGCAGGCGCTGGCATCGTAGCGGGCCCGCCGAACGGACCAGGTCCCCCCATCGGGACGGGGGCTGGACCGCCGAACCCCATCGGCGCGGGCGCGGCGATCGGAGCGGCCCCCCCGAAGGGTGCAGGTCCGCCCATGGGCGCGGCCCCCCCGAAGGGTGCAGGTCCGCCCAAGGGCGCGGGACCACCGAAGGGCGCGGGCGCGGCGATCGGAGCGGGGCCACCGAAGGGTGCAGGTCCGCCCATGGGCGCGGGGCCACCGAAGGGCGCGGGTCCGCCCATCATCGGCGCCGAGCCCGTGCCTCCGACAGCTGGTGGGGTGGCTGCCGTGAACGACTTCGGCGCATGGGCGGCGTCGCGGGGAAGCTCCGCCCCGCAACCGAGGCAGAACTTGTAGTGGTCCTGGTTCTCCTTGCCGCAGCGGGGGCAGACGATCACCGGCGTTCTCTCCTCTTCGGACACCGCGCCTCGATGGAGGCGCTCGATACGGTCGAACCGACGTCGGGACGATACCCGCGCCCGACGCGCGGGGTCAAGCAGGGGGACGAAACGCCACCATCATGTCGGCTCCCCGAGCGCGCCGTGCGGTTGGGCGAATGTCCTCAGGGCGCCGGTGTGACCTCGACGTCGAGGGTGTATGTGCCCTCGCTGCCGCTGCTGAATCCGTCCATGAAGACGTAGTACGTACCGGGATCGAGCTCGGTCTCGATCATCGAATGCCGGTTGTCGCCTGCGTCGTCGTTGCAGCCGAGCTCGGTGGCGGCGTCGGTGCAGTCACTGCGGAGGTAGATCGCGCCGTCCCACTCGGCCTGCTCCGAGCTGATCCGCACGGTGGAGCGGCGACGGATCGTGAGGCGGTAGACGCGGTCGGGGCTCGTCGCGCCCCCGGCGCAGGTCGCCTGGAAGCGGTCCGTCTCGCCCACGGTCGTTCCCTCGACCTGGGTGCCCGGCCGGATGAGGGGTGCGCTGCGGCACGCAGCGTCGAGCGCGCCGAGGTCGTCGAGCTGCAGCGAGAGCGAGGCTGCGCCGAACGCGTCGGGGCCGCCGGTGCCGTCGACGACGAGGTAGTAGGTGCCCGCAGGCAGGGTCTGATCGACCGTCGTGGTGCCGCCGGCCACCATCGGGTTCAGGCAAACGACCTCGCTGGTCGTGTCGGCGCAGCTGCGGCGGATGTACGCGACCGGCGGGAACTCCGCGCTGGCGAACGAGGCCCGCACCCGGGTCCGCGAGGTGAGTTGGAGGCTGTACACCGTGTCGGGGGAGCCGCTGCCGCCGCAGGAGCCCGCGAGATCGTCGGTCGCTGAGAAGGTGTCCGCTTCGAGCGTCGCTCCGCTCGCCGCGCTCCACGCCGTCGCCGAGCTGCAGCCATCCCCGGCGCTTGCCGGGGAGCCTCCGATCGGCGCGAGTTCGGCGGAGAGCGAGAAATCGCCGGCGTCGGTGGCCGCAGCGCCGTCCGCGAAGACGTAGTAGCGCCCCGCCGCAGCGGTCATGTTCACCAGGTTCCGCCCGGAGCCGAAGTCTTCATTGCACGCGAGCTCGCTGCCGCCGTCGGTGCAGGTCGATCGCACGTAGAGCGTGCCGTCGTGTGTGCTCTGCATCCGCAGGCGCACGCGGGAGGCCGACGGCACGTCGAGTGCGTAGACCTGGTCCGGGCCGGCCCCTCCGCCGCAGGTGCCGGTGAAGTAGTCGGCGCTCGGGCTGCTCGAACCTGCCACCGGGGTCCCGATGGGGAGCGCGCTCGCGGCCTCGCAGATGCTCTCTTCACTGCGCATCGGCTGAACGTCGAGCGACACTTCGTAGTCGCCGCTGCCTGCGCCGTAACCGTCGACGACGAGGTAGTAGAGGCCCGCCTCGAGGTTCGCGCGCACCTCGGACCGGCTGGTGGTCGGCGCATCGTCGTTGCAGCCGAACTCGGAGCCGACGTCGCCGCACTGCGAGAGCAGGTAGAGCGCCCCGTCGTAGGCCGAATTCATCACTGCGGTCACGACCGACCGCTCCGTCACTTCGAACCAGTAGACGTGCTCCGGAGCGCTGCCGCCGGCGATGCACGACCCGGTCAAGAGGGCGTCGGCGCCGTCGGTGTTGCCGCGCACCGAGGAAGCGGAGGGTAGTTCGAACGGCTCTTCGCAGCTCCCCGGCCCGCCGTGGGGCGGGGCGACCGCCGCGACCCCGGTGTCCCCGCTGTAGACTCCACCGTAGGGATCGTAGTACGCGCTCGCGCTCGGGCTCCCGCCCGACCACGCGCTCACCACATAGCCGCCACTGCCGCGCGTCATCCGGACGGCGAGCGTGTAGGTGCCGCCGTAGGACGGGCAGACCTGCGTCGCGGCTTCCCCGTCGGCCGTGCTGTCCCGGGCGACCTCGGTCCCGCTCGCGTCGCGGACGACCACATCGATGTCCGACACGCCGCCGCCGCCCAGCGCGAGGACCGTGTAGCAGGTCCCGGGGGCCATCGTCGCCGGGATCGCGGCCTCGGCGCCTTCGCCGAGCGAACCCTCGCTGAGCACCCCTGACTGCGACAGGCCCATCGCGGTCATGGCGTTGTGAACGGCGACGTAGCGCGGCTCGAGCATCCGGCCGCCGCATCCGAGGGCGACGAGGGAGGCGAGCAGCGCCAGAGAGGACGAGAACGAACGGGATCGCATGGGCCGGGGGAGCGTACCGCAAAACGGCGACGCTGCCCGCGGGGGCCTCACGCACCCGCACGCACCCGGGACCCCTCAAGCGCCGCGTGGCGCCCTCCAGCGGTGGACCCTTCGAGGCCAGTCGCCATCGCCGGCGTGGTTCTTCGCGACGGTGCGGAGCAGCGCCGTCGCCTGCTCGAGCGCCCACGGCGGAGGCGGGGTCGAGAAGGGATCGAGGGCGACACCGGTCGGTCCGAGGCGCGCCGTGCCCGAGCAGTTGCCCTCGGGGAGCTCGAGGAGGATCGCGTAGCGGGCCTCCGAGCCCTCCACGGCGATTCGGTCGAAGCGGAAGCGCCCCCCGATCATGGAGTTGCCCTCGGTGCCGGAGACATCGAGGAGGGCGCCGCGGGGACCACACCCGCGTCGAGCGACGGCACCGCGATGGGCCGCATCGTGCCGCGCCGATCGATCGCTACGGCTCCGCCGTCGGGCAGCATGTAGGCGCCCGCGATCTCGTCCCAGCGGGGGAGCGGGACCTCGATCGGGGAGGCGAGATCGCCGCGGATCCGGCCCGGCAGGACCGTCACCCGGAGCGGCTCCTCGAGCTCGAAGACGTAGCCGCCGCGATCGATCGCGAGGTTGTAGGTGTGGCCGTCCACCTCGAGGTCGCGGCGGAAGCCGAGCAATTGCTGGCCGGCGCGGCGATGGCGCCGGTGCGCGAGCACGTAGGACATGAGGCGGACGGCGATGTGGTTGTGCAGGCGATGGCAGCCGTGGGAGTGCCTCCGCATGATGCTGTTGTAGTCCACCGATCCGTGCGTGCGGATGCCCTCGTCGGACCCGAACCGGATCGTCCCGTCGTCGCGCGTCACGTAGGGGGTGTGGTAGGCCGCCACGAGCCCGTAGGCGCTGGCGTAGCTCGGGCCGGTCTCGTGGTAGTTCGGCGCCCACGCGTCGCGGCCTCGGCGGCCGGTACGTCGAAGCAGATCCCTCGGGGGCGTCGACTCCGGAGGCAGCCACACGGGCGAGGCGACGATCTGCCTCCACACGACGTCGCCCGGCGGAGAGTTCTTGTAGCGCCACCAGAGGCGCCCCTCGATGAGC
>Ga0068876_10000493_pt1 | contig 32443 bp, 4 predicted proteins | sample NOAtaG_6_FD_66442 | JGI IMG/M metagenome (GOLD analysis project Ga0068876, IMG submission 66442) | Freshwater lake microbial communities from Lake Erie, under a cyanobacterial bloom - NOAA_Erie_Diel5S_2200h metaG | ecosystem: Environmental > Aquatic > Freshwater > Lake | place: USA: Ohio, Lake...
GACATGCCTTTTGCACAAGAGGGTTTGTTTGTTGATGACATGTATGTTAATACTATAAATGAACCTATGGTAACTCCAGAAATGTCAAATAGAGATAAAAGAATTTCTCAAAAACCATATTATCATGTAAAGCCTCATTCAATATCAAATCCGGATCCAGACCATTACTGGTTAACTGCAGGTGATAGACTAAGAAATCTAAGAGCATTTATAACAGGACAAGAACCTACAGCACTAAATTCTGGTGTTAGTTATGAATTCCAAGATGGTGGAGAGCTAGAACAATATCAAACTAAAGGTGAAGTAAACTATGATGTAAAAGATAAGAACTTAAGACCTGATGTTGAGAACTATGTAAATGAGAAAGGAGTTAAAATACCATATACATTTGTTGATCCTGCTGATGAATTCAGATATGAACAAGAAAACGTAGGAGAACAAACAAAGAAGACTGGGTATCAAGTAGATCCTGAATCTGGTTTCTATTACAATCCTAAAATTGGTAAGAAGCCAGGTAAAGCTGGATTAGAAGACTTCTATAGAAGACATAAAGATTTCATTGATTACTATGAAGGTAAGTACGGAAAGGGTAAAGATGCTTGGATGAGAGAACAAGTAGAAGCAAAAGGTAAATCTAACCCTGCTATGTCTTTTGTTGTAGATAATCTTAACGCTCTTCACAAAAAATTAACTGGTAAAGAAATGGTAGACATTAAGCAAAAAGGTGCTTACATACCAGGTGTTGAACTATTTAACCTACCAGGTCTTCAGTTAAAACCAAAAGAAAAAGAAGAAGAGATTAAAAAGGTAATAGAAGAAGAAAAGGAAAAAGAAAAAGAAAAAACTCTTCAAGAAGAAGAAGATTACATGCCTCAATATGCAAGAGAGGCACCTTTATGGCTTCAGGATCAAATTAAAATGGCCGGAGCTTTTGGTGATCTAATGAGCATTAATAAGTATTACCCATGGGCTCCTAAATACCAACCGGTAGTACCAGAACCAGTATTTCTAGATCCTACAAGATCCATTGCAGCTCAGTCAGAACAAGCTAAGATTCTTGGTGATACTATGGCACAGTTCTCTCCATCTGCACCACTTGCTGCCGGAAGAGTTTCTGGATTACAAGGACAACTTGCTAAGGGTGTAGCTGATACAGAAACTCAGTATGATACAGCTAACGTAAACATTGCTAATCAATTTGATCCTCTACAAGCTGATATTTATAATAAAGCTCAGATGTATAATCAAGGCGTTAGTAAGCAGTTGTATGATGCAAATACAATCATGAATCAGCAGTATGATAATTCTAAACGTGCATTAAGAAATAATCTTCTTAACCAGTACACTAATGCAATTACTAATCGTTGGAAAACTGATGCGCTTAATCAGATGTATCCTCAGTTTGCTGTAGACCCATCTGTAGGAGGACAAATGTATTACACAGGTCAAAGTAAGAAAATTAGACCTGAAGCAAGTAAAACACTACCTGAACTTTATCGAGAATACTATGAGGCAACAGGAGATAGAGATGCTGCACAGAAATTTGCAATGTTGCAATACAAACAGAATCAGAGCGGATATAGCTCAGAAGATATGTATCCGGCAGAGGCAATGATGTCGTTGTATGGTAATATGCAAAAAGGAGGTAGCTTTACATTTGGACCCGGAATGCTTCCACCAATGATACTCTAAACATTATAAGTTTAGTAAACTTATAAAATTTTAATAGTTTTACAACAATAGAAAATTAAAATATGGCTACGTATTTACAAGGAGTCACCGATTATATACCAGAGTTTCAACCGTTTCAACCGGACTTAAACTTTTATGCTAATGTTCTGCAAACAAAGCAGACACAGTATGATACTAATTGGAAAGCACTTAACAAGATCTACGGACAATACTTTTATTCTGATTTAAGTAGAGAAGATAACATACAGATTAAAGATGAGCTTTTAAAGAATATTGACTTTAATCTCAAAAGAATTTCTGGTCTAGATTTATCACTTGAACAAAACGTAGAACAGGCCGCTCAGGTATTTAAACCTTTTTATGAGGATAAATATCTTATGAAAGATATGGCGTATACTAAGAATTACCTTAATCAAAGGAGTAGAGGTACAAGCTTAAAGAATTCAAAAGAACTACAAGACAGAGAACAGTACTGGGATCAGGGAATTAAAGCATTAGATTATAGAAGAGAAGAATTTAGAGAAGTAAGCCGTGAAGAGTCATTAAATTTTGCAAGTAGTACTTATACACCATATGTAAACTCTTTTGATAAATTCGCTAAGATTGCAAAGGAGTGGGGTATTTCTGCAGATATTACAACACCTGATGCCTCAGGTATGTATATGATAAGACAAAAGAATGGGGATCAAATCATTGCACCATTACAAACTTTGTTTCAGTCATATGCAGGTAATGATGCACAACTCCAGGAAGTGTACTTTACACAAGCATATGTAAATAGAAAAGATGCAGTGTATCAGAATGCACAGAAGTTTAATGGTGACATGAATGCGTCTGAGATTGATTATCTAAATCAAGCCAGTAAAACTATATCTGATTATGCAGCAAAAAGAAAAGCTGAAGCTACTGCACTTGCTTCTGGTATAAGTAATGAAATAGAGAGAGTCAATGATGTAGTTAGTAAAAATGAAGATAACATCTTTACTAATGCTTATTTAGATAGGCTTAATCAATCTGCCGGTTATGCAGATGCAGCAGCAGATGCAACAGAAAAAGTTGATAAAGAAGTTAATGGAGGTAATGTAACGGATGCAACTACAGGTGGTTCTTTCAGAACAGATGATGATATAGAAACATTAAGAAGAAAGGTGGATGCAGGTATAGCATCTATGCTTATGGATTCTGATATTGCAAAAGCTGCATATTCATACTCACGAAGAGATATGAAGTATGAGATGAAAGAATCTCAAGCTGGTCTTGAATCTATTAGACAAAAGAATAGACTAGCAGCAATTGCAGCTAAGCAAAAAGCTGATGAATGGAATATAAAAGTTAAACACAACCTTGATTCGGGTATATGGTTACTAGATGAAGCTGGTAATATATATCCTAAAGACCTTAGTTTTTATAATCCTAATGCATTAGGTATTGTGGATGAAGCAGAAGTTACTGCAGATGAGTCTGAAAAAAGAGATATAGAAGATGAGAATAAATATCAAATGGATGAGACTGCCAGAACTTATGCTAATGACTGGGTAGAAGCAGCTTATACATTTGTCAAGGCAGCAACAGAAAAAAATCTTATACCTAAAAATAAACAAGGAAGCATCTTTAGTTTAGATTTTAGTGATAAGGGATATTTAAGTTCTCGTGAAGCAGGTAGAGATGTACTTAATCAAGCTGGTGAAAAAACTGTTTCAACAGGTAAAAGTATTCTTTCTAAACTAGCTAAAGGTTTTGGTATTGATCAGCGTGTAGATCAATTTTTTGGACAAGATGCTGGAAACTCATTTAGAACTTGGTTAGATAAAGATGATACTAAATCTAAAGATCCAAGTGCTAAACAAGAAGATGGTACAATTACAAAAATGCTGGATGCTATTGGTGTTACTAAAGCATTAGGAAAGTTATATTATCAATCACCAGATGAGTTTCTTGACGATTATAAAAAAGACCCCGCTTCTTTCTTATACGGTAATGCTGAATCTTTAGGTTTAATTAAAGCTAAGGTAGATGCTTTAGCTGGAATGATGAGAGGTGATGGCAGCATAGGAGACAACTACATTCTTGCAACTGCACAGTCTGGTCAAAAGATGGATCAATTTGTTATGCATTCAAATGCTGTAAAAGCTATTAACTTTCATAATGAAGATATAATACAATCTGCATTAAGTGGAAGTTTAGGAGTTTATTCTGCGGTGGGTACTAATACTAAAATTTCTAAAGATTTAGCAACAGCTTTTTATGATGGTACTAATATTGCAACAGAAGAAGACTTTATTAATTCTGCTAAATTAATCCTTAAAAATGTCAACCAATCAAGACAGCTTCCAAAGTCAGTTTCTGGTTCAGGTTGGGTTAAAGAAGCTTATAATGCATTAACTCCAACAGAAAAAAAAGAATTAGATAGTATACTTACTGCTGAAAGTAATAAAATAAAATATCCTAAAGGTGTAATAGGAGCTGGAATAAAGTATCCTAATTTATCTCGTAGAAGTCAATTTATCATAATACAAGATTATCTTGGTAAAAAATTTAATTTAGGTACTTTAGATGGAACTTCTAAACTAAAAAGTATGTACAATGATTTAATGACTACATATTCTAAAGTAGTTAAAGATCCAAATAAGATTCAGATACTAACACCACTATTACAAGAAGTTAATCAATCAGGAGGTAGAGCCGGTGTATATTCTAAAGGTGAGTCTGGAGTTGAAGTACATCTAGGAGCACCGTCTACATTTAAACCATTTGTTGAGTTTATACAGAATGACCTACGCAACATTAAGTTAGGTGATATAAATACTACTGGTATAAGCGTATTAGGTACAACTAAGACTGGATTTGATAAAACTAAAGAACTTACAATTGAAGATGGTGGTGCTCAAAGAGACATGTTATACCGTATGGTAAATGATTTATACTCAGAAATGAGACAAGGATCAAAGGTAAAACCATTTAGATTTACTCAAAGACAGGTAGCTGCCGGGAATAGAAATTTAGCAGCAATGGTTATTTATCCTGACAAAGAGTTTCTTGATAAATATAAAGCTGGTAAAGATGAGCCTGGGCTTACTGCCGATGTGATTAATAATGCTTTAAGTTATGGTGTCTCAGTAATTGCACCTAGACAAAACTTTACTAACTCTCTGTTTACTCAGAACCAATGGACACCAATGCAGATTGCTGTTAAAGGTTCACCAAATAAAATGGTTACATTAAACAATCCTTACGGTGCTGGACAAGTAAAAATCAGTGAAGTAAAGATGGGCCCTGGAGATTATAACATAGAATTTATATCTCATGAGTTAAAGCCAAACGGTGAAATTAAAACTTTAAGTACTACATTTCCAAATCTTGTATACGGTAATAATCTTGATAATCAAGCGCAGCGTGCTCTTAATGAATTAATGATGGTTAGTGCTCAAAACAACAATATATATCAAACTTTGTCTCCAGAGCTTAAGAAAAAAGTATCTCAATCTGGTGTATTTAAAAATGTTCCTGTCTCAATGATGCCTATTTTAGAAAATGCGTGGGCAACTAAGAATATTCAAATGCAGTTAAATAAACAAAAGTAATGGCTGAAGAACTACCAAATGCAGATAGCCTAGACCAGGCATCTTCTCAGTATGACTTTCTTAGATCTGGAACACCTAATATAGAAGTACCAGACTATACAAAATCTGAAGAACCACAGTCTTATTTAAAATCAAACTATCCTGCTTTGAAAAGCGTAGATAGTCCTGCTTATCCTATGAGAGACCAAGTAACTGGTCTAAATCCTTTTGGTTTAAAAAATCTACCAAAGGATAATACCCAAGATATGGGAGTAAGTGAGTCAATTCATGCTAAATTACGTAGAGAAGCTTTTAATAATGAGGATAAAAATGTATATGCTAAAACATACTCATATGATGCATCACCACAAGGAGCACATATGGCTAGATATAAAGCATATGGTCAAGAGACATTTGATAGAATAGGCTTTAATCCGGAGCTTAATAATGAAGCCATCTTTAATGAGCAGACAACAATGACAGATGACTTTGCTAGGTTCTTTACGCACTCAGCATGGCCAATGTTAAAGCTAGGATTTATGGCTCCTTTAAAAAGCTATCATCAGTTATTTAGCGGGGACTCATCAAATGATCAAAGAGAAGCTGATATGTACCAAGAGCTAAATGCTATTGGTTATTCTACTAAAGGAGGTCTAGGTGGTTTTACAAATAATGTTCTTTTAAGTGCAGCGTATAGTGCAGGTATAGTAGGTGAAGCTATTGCGGAAGGAATGATGATGGGTGCTATTGAAGGATCAATTGTTGGACCTGAAGGTACAGTAGCAGGTGGTGCTGTAGGTGGTGCAGTCGGAGCATTAAAAGGTATATTCAGTCTACCTAAAGCCCTATGGCAAATGGGTAAGTATGGTAGTAAAATGCTTATAAATCTTAAGAATGCAGAAAAATACACTGTAGCTAAAAATCTATTTAAATCAGCAAGCACTACAGTAGGAGACTTTGTTAATCCTATCTCAAATACTAAAGATGCATTAGCAAATAATGTATTTAAGAATAGTGATAATCTTTCTAGAATGGCAAGAGCCGCCAGAACATTTGGTGGTTTTTACAATGATGTAAAGAACATTAATGCAGCATTATCAGAAGGTAGTCTTGAAGCAGGCATGGTAAAGAATGAAATGTACAAAGATCTGTACGATAAATACTATGCTGAGAATGGTGTGGCTCCTACATCTGATGAGCAAAGACAGATGCTTATACAAGCAAACCTTGCCGGAACACATGCTAAAATGTGGAATGTTGGTCTTATATTTTATACAAATAAAATCACCTTACCTAACATACTTGGTAATAGAGTGTTTAAAGGTGCTTCTCAAACAGTTGCTAGATCCGGTTCATGGAAAGCAATATTTGATCCTAAAGCTCAGGTGTATGAAGCAGTAAAAGTAAATGCTAAAAATGCCCTTAAAGGATTAGTCAGGCCAGCTAACTATGGTAAGGTATCATTAGCATACTTCAAAACAAATGTAGCAGAAGGTATCCAGGAAAACTTACAGGATGTAATTGCTGATGCTACAAAGAAATACTACACTGATGCTTTTAAAGATGACACTAAAGCAACATTTGAGTATGGAATGGGTGCAATGTATGGCGGTCTTCAAAAACAATGGGGAGCTCAAGGATTTGAAACATTCATGTCCGGGTTTGCTATGGGTGCAATACTAAAGCCGTTAAACAACCTTCCAAACTGGTTAACAATAGGGTATAATAAAATGACCAAGAGTAGAGATGAATGGTCAAGTTATACTGGAAAACAAGAGTCAGCAATTAAAGATCTTGTAAATGATCTTAATAATATGCATGAAGCAAAGAATGGCCCTGATTTCTTAAATCTCCGTGCTTGGAACTATGGAGCACAAGGATCAATTGCTAAAGTTCTTAGTGATGAAAACTTAACCAAGAAAGAAGAAGTTGATACTAAACATGCTTCTCTTGTTCATAGTTTAATTTCAGTAACTCAGAATGGTTATCTTGAAATGTTCATGAATAACTATAAGCAAGGTTATTCTGAAATGGAGCCTAAAGAGCTTGAAGAAGCATTTGGATTACAAGAAGGTCAAGGAGCAGCAGCATTAAAAAAGATTGCTGAGATAAGTGATAAAGCTAAAGTCATTAAGGCAAGACATGACTATGCAATGAAACTGCATGCACCTAAAATTAGACTAACAGATTATAAAAAGGGTACTCCAGAATATCAAAAGGCAGAGATACAATTAAGAGCTCATCAGATTGGTGTAAGAAACTTAGTGTTCTTACAAGATGCCTTTGATAATAACCTAGAAAGAATCAACAAGATCAATAATGATTTTGCTTCTTTACCAGGATTTAAAAATATAGGTTCAACTTATATACAAGCTCTCCTTGATCCTAAGAGACTCAATACTGAATTGCAAATGCTTAAGACAGAAGTTGAACTAGGTGGAGAAGGGGTAGAACAAAAACGTGCAATACTATCTGCATTTGAAGATCTGCAGGCTGCAGAAAAATTCTATACTGTAGATTTCTTAGCTAAGCTTAAAGATAAGTTTAGTAAAGCAGATGCAAGTGTAGATAATGAAGAGATACTAAAAGAACTAGAAACATTTAGTGAAACTTTTAGAGAACTTGGTATCAACCCTGAAGAGGATTATAGAAATGCCTTTGCTAATGTGCTAAAAGCTATTGCTGGTGATAATGCAACCTTCCATGATTTTATATCTTCACCAGAGGCAGGTTCTTCAGTTAATGCTTTATTTGAATCTATTCTTGACCTTGGTCAACTAAGAGGAGAAAGAGAAGCTTTAGTACCATATATTAATACTTTACTTGACCCAGATGGTTTTGCTAACCATGTTGAAAGAAACTTTCAATGGATGTCTGATCTTTACAATAGCCGTAAAGACTACTATAAAGAAATTATCAATAAACAGATAAAGAATATTGAGCATAACTCACTTTTAGCTGACCTGGCAGATGAAGGTATCTATGTTGATCTTGATGAGTTTGCTGATTTTGTAGAGTCAGGGACATTACCGACATACTTTATTGATAGTGTTAATGACAGGATCATTAATGAGGATAGTCTTCTGTATGATGAGTACATTGACAAGTTCTTTATGGTCTTAGAGAATAGAGATAAGAATCCAGCAGGAGATCAATCTACTCTAGAAGAGCAACTAGAAGAGCGTATTAATGAAAGAAATGAGCAAAGAGCAAAAGAGCTTACAGATGCTAGAAAAGTATATGAACAAGATCTACTAAAAGAAACCGGTAAGACGGAAGCTGAATTGTTAAAGCTACAGAATTTAGCTGATGACAAAGATGAAGAAAACAAAGCAAGACTTCAGGCTAGACTTGAAGAGCTAAGAGCATACAAAGATGCATTTGCTAATGCTACAGTAGATCAAATAGCTGCGCTTGCTGAAGAGTTAAGTTCAAAAAATCTTATACCGGGAGACCTTTCTGAAGCTGCTGCTGAGTTTATTAAAACAAATCTGCCAGATGTACAAAAGTCAATTGCTGATCTAGTAGGTATACAACGTGCAAATAATCTACCAGCTGGTATTGATGAGGCAGGTAATGTTGTTGATCAGGGGTTAATACAAGCAGGTCTTCAAAGAGCATTGATACCAACTCTTTTAGACTCAGCAGTTGAGGCTACAGAAAAAGAAATTGAGTTAATAAAACCTAAGGCTGTATCAGCAACACCAAAGCTTGAAAAAACAAAAGCATACGTTGCATATCAAAAGGTTGTATCTGAGATTAATGATAAGTATGACAAGCTTATAGAAGAAGTTAAAGCTGAGTTTGCTAAGAAAGCTGCCGGTACAGTAAAGGAAAAGCCTAGTATCAACACTCCATGGGAAGAATTACCAACTGCATTAAAGGATAAACTAACGCCTTTATTTGATGAGTTTAAGACCAAAAATAATATTACAGAAGAGGAGGAAGTACCTGCGCGACAGAACTGGCTACAAACTCAGTCTGAAATTATTGATGAGTATAACAGACAAGTAGAAGAAGGTACAGCTAATATATCAGTACCTAAAATGCTTTATTTCCCTAATGAGTTTGATGGTAGAACACTCAGTGATCTAAAACTTTTTGAGTTAAAAGCACTCCGCAATGAAGCTGAGAAATACATTAATAGCAATAAAAAACCTAATCCTGAGAATCCTGAAGAACTTATTGCGCTGACTCAAGATGAAAGAAACAACCTGGAAGCGGATCTCAATGCTCTTAATAATTACATAAACACTGTAAGAACCACATTTAGAGCTGATGCAACATTTGAGTCTAAGCTTAATTTATTTAAAGAGCGCATATTAGACAGACAATCAGATATTGAAGAAGAGCTTGATGAAGATGGTAATGTTGTAGCAAGATACTTAGATGGTAAGATAGCACAACGTGTAACTAAGCATGCTGAAAAGATTCAGTCAGAAATGCTTGGTAAAAAACCATTTATATTTGGGTCTGTAAATGAGCAAACGCTTCCTGATGGTACAATAAAAACACCTTGGACCCTTTCATACTTTAGAAGTATACTGGATAATGCTGCTATGAGTTCAGAACAAAAGCTGTCTGCTTTCATGTCTGAGTTTAGAAAGAAAACTACTAAGGGTCAGTTTGCTGAGGAAGGTAAACTTAAAGATCTTGAGGCTGCATTAAGAAAGGATTTCTCAGAAGAGAACCTGATAAGAACAATAAATAAACTTGCATATAGAGAGTCTGCAATAGCAGGTAATACTATTGACGTTCTTATACGTGATTTCTTTACTCTTGATCCAGAGACAGGGTTTAAAAAGATTACTAAGCCTGCTAACATGACTCAGGAAGCATTTGATGCTCTTTTTGGTGACAAGGGTATTATTACTGAGTTTAGAGATGGTATGATTGATGGAGAGTTCTTCTTACTCTCTAACAACTTGAACGTGTTTGATAGCAGCTTATTAGATACAGGATTAGCCGGAGCTATGGATATTGTTGCCATAGATAAAGATGGTAACTTCTTTATTGTAGATATCAAAACTTCAACAAAAGAAAACTGGGATAAGTTTGATACTGAATATTTATATAAAGTAAAAGAAGGAGAAACTATAGAAGACATAGCAAAGAAGTATAAGACTACAGTAGAAAAATTAAGAGAACTGAATGCAGATGAACAAACATTTGCACCAGGTTCAACAATCTTTGTAGCATCAGACGCTAATAGCAAAAAGCTTTACTTCCGTCTTCAGCAGTCTATATATAGAAACCTCTTTTATAATATGTCAGGAGAGATGCCTTCTAAGATTGGTTTGTTACCGATTGAGATCTCTTATGATCTTACAGGATTTATCACATCTGCTAAGAAAGCATCAATACTACCAGAAGGAGAATCAACTATTGAACTAGAATATGCCCCTGAAGTAGAAGAGTATGGTGTTACACTTATAGAGCCTTCATTCCCCACAGAAGTTCAATCTACTCCAACAACTGGATCTACAAAAGCTAAGAAAGCTGATATTGAAAAAGAACTGTTTTCAGAAACTGATAGTAAAGGGAGAACTCTTACTTTCTTTTCTAATACAAAAGAAAAAGACGGATTAATTAAAACCACATTTACTTTTAATAGATCAGATAAAGATCCATCTCAAAGAAATAATGCTGTACAAGGTATTCCTGTAGAAAAAGCATTAGGTAATAAATATACTATTGATGAGGAATATATACCTGAAGGAGCTAAAGTAGTTGGAGTTTCTGAAATTAGAGTAACTAAAACAAGTGCCGCAGCAACAGTTACTTTTGAAGTAGATGGGGAAACATTCCAAGGAGAAGTTAAATTAAATAGTAATACTACTTATAATGCAGAACTAGCTGCTTTAGAAGGAGCTTCTCAAACAACATATGAAGAAGAAACTCCAGAAGACACATCACTAGGTGCTAATATTGGTAAGACAGTATTATTCCGAGGTGAGATAGGTAAACTAGTTGTTAGTGACGATGGTGTGTATGGAGTAGAGATACCTACAGAAGATGGCTCAAAAACAATTGACCTTTACTCAGAGAGTCTCCCTGCTAAAAATAAAGATATACTAGCTACTACTGTCGGTGTTCAATTCATGTCTCTGGTTACTGAACCTCTAGTAAATCAAGTAGTAGAAGAACAAGAGTACAAGATTGAGTACCTGGATAAACCAGGGAACAATGTATCTGTAAATGGTACCGAGTATAGAGTAAACAGAAATAATACAGGTCAGGTTGTATCTCTTACATATAACAGTAATCAGTCTAAGATCAAAAACATTGATGCGCGTATACTTGAGCTTACTATAGAAGAGAGAAACCTACGTGAAGAACAGAAGAAAGCTGCTGGTGATGTACAAAATGATTATCCAAAAAGACTAGCAACTAAAATAGCAAACATAAGAACTGAGATTCAGTCTTTAAATATTCAAAGAAAGAAACTATCAGAGTCTAATCAGCAAAGAACCTTGCGTGGTGGTAACATGGAAAATGTTATCTTAGCACTTAATAGTACTCCACAAACATTCTCTACAGGTGTTTCAACAAAGACTGGTGTAGATGAGATAAGAGATCTGAAAGAAGTTGCAAGACTTTCTTCTTCTGAAAAGGTGTCTCAAAGAATAGATGAGATCTTATCTTTGAATTATCCCTCAGCATTAGATGAATTGCTTACAAAAGGTATATCCGGCATTTCAACAGCTGATAGAAATGATATTATTGAGTGGGCAAGTAATACTATCACTGAGCTTGAAAACTATGGTTATACATTGCTTTCTATGGATCAGATTACTACAGATGTAGAGAATCAAATCCGTGCACTCAATCAGTTATTAAATGATGTTAAACTAATTCAACTTACTAAAGATGGCAGAATCAGTAAAAAACAGCCAGCAGCAAGACAAATCTTCCAACCAGAAAAAGTACAGACCGGGCCTAGTGTATCTGAGGTACCAAAGCCTGTCAGACAGCGGAAAGAGGGAGTTCCTGGCCAGGAGAGAGGAAAAGCAAAACCAACAGGACAAGAGCAATCAGAAATAAAATCTAGCATCAAACAAATCATATCTGATGCTAATGATGAATCAATTGCTGCAAACCTACTTAATCTTAAGAAACCTACTCCTCAGAAGAAGTCTGCGGATAAGTTTATTAAGAAACTTGAGAAAGCTAAGACTCAGGATGAACTTCTTATCATTAAAGCAGATGCTCATGCACAGCATGCGGTTGATCCTTTAAGTATAGATATTCAAGCATTTGATAAGGCATTTAACAATAAACTTGCTACCTTTAACACGGAACTTACAACTGATAGTTTAAAGCCAGGTGATTACTTAGTGCGTAAAAATGATCCTTCAGCAACAACTATCTATGTATTTGAAAGACTAACCTTAGAGGGTGATGCCGTACTTGTTGAATTGGGTGCTACTGAACCGGTAGATTATAGTAAACTGCCTACATACAGTGATGAAGAATTAGTTCAATTTAGAAGAATAGATATGGAAGAAACAACTGAATTACCTGAACAAGTAACAGATGTTACTAAGGAAACAAAAGTAGCTTCAACAGAATCAGCACAAAATCTTGAAGATCTCAAGAAACAACCAGGTGCCTTTGATGAAGTAAAAGCAGCTTCAGAGAAGACTGATAAAAAATCAAGACTTAAGAATTTAAAAAATAACTCTAATTTGTGTTAGAATGGCTTGTGCATTAAACGTTGATCAAATAAAAGATCTTTATGGTGTATTATATGGTGAAATCATTGATAGAATAAAAGATAAAAAACTCCCTAAGTTTGACATAAATCAGTTTTCAAAAGAACTGTATGATGAACTTATGGATCCGGCAGCTCCAGCAGAAGAAGAAAAAGCTCTTTTGTATGTTCAAGCAATTCCGGATATATTTTTATTAGTAGCGGGTGATGCACAAGTACAAGATTATATTATTGAGAATGATATATCACTTAATGATGTTATTAAGTTGTCTAGACAATTTGCACCAGAAGATCTAAAAGCTGTTAAACAAGCTGTAACTGCAAAAAAAAAGAGTAATAAGCAAATTAAAGTAGATATTATAAAGATCAATGAAGCTGCAAGTAAACTAGTTCTTAAAGATCCTGAGTCAGGAAAAAGTTACCCTGCACGTGCCGGTCAAAATAAAGCTAGAGTAACTTCAGTACTGGCAACAACTCCACAGCAAGCCATTGCAGTTAATCCGGAAACTTTGACTGATGAGCAAAGAAATAAGGAAGATGAGCAGAAAGCAATGTTCTATACTGTAATTAAGAATGCAGTATACCTAGCAAACAATAAGAGCTCAGATCAACAAGATGTAGAGTATGAAGGTACACCTATTAGATTGAAACCTGTAGTAGCAAGTACTGTTGACAAATCATATTTTACTGAAAGGGACAGATCAAATGTCCAAAGATATCCTGATGGTGTTGTAGCATTTATTGCTGATACAGATGGTAATATACTTTTCTTTAATGAAGATGGTTCTCTTGGTACTAAAGAAACAGGAAGACCTGTTTATGAGTATCTCAGAAAAGTTAAACTTGAAAACGGTAAACTATATGTAAGTAATAGATCTGACTATTATTATACAGTAGTTAGTCCAGAGGAGCAAGTTGAACAGATGCGCAGGAATGCTGAGAAAAATAAAATTCAGTTTACTAATGCTTATGCTGAAGCTAAACTTAGAGAGATACGTGCTAAACAGAATAAGGAACTTAATCAACTATATGCACTAAGAGAATACATATCAGCTAATAAGTCAGCAAATGTACTTCTTCCTATTACCGGAGGATCACTTGGTTATATAGGAAACCCGGAGTATAAAAAACTTTCAGAAACTGATATCACAGCAGACGAAATTACTAATTTATATATTGAAGAAAGCGGACCCAATAGTGGATTTTCTTACTTTATTCTTAGTAGACAAAAAGGTAATATACCAATTGATGCACCTGTATATTTACAGAGAGGTGATATGACACCAGAACTTGCTAGTAAGATTGCTCAAGTATTAACTACAAATGCTAAGCTAGATGGTGAACCACTTACTCCATATCAAAAAGAAACTTATGCTAATGTGTTTTTAGAAAATAGAATTTCTAAGAATAGAATTAAGATTGATGTTCAGGAAAGAGAGGGTATTCCAAAACTGGTTATTACAGTATACCCTACTGAAGATGATGCTGCTAAAGATAAGAATGGTACTGAAATAGAAACTGCAGAAGAGGTTGAAAAACATCTTATGGAAGCAGTTTTGTTTAAGCCTAAATCCGGTGAAGTACAGGTATATCCTGCTAATGTTAATTACAATGGTGATTACATTGGAGGTAAAACTTTTGTAGATTATGATATTCAAGGTAATAAGATTAAGGCTTCAGATGTAAGCTACCATGATTTTATTGAACCTTTTATCAAAATAGAGTACAGCAGCAAGTCATACTCTTACTTTGCAGGCTTTAATGCTTATCTTAATTTTGCTATACCAGATGAAATTAAACCGGCTGATCAAGAGTACCAACCTGGATTCTTAATTGATAAAGATCAAAAGGCAAGGTCAAGAGAAAGAAAAACCAGTACAACTACAGCAAAGAAAACTGAGAATGTTAAGAAAGGTAGATCAAGCAAAAAAGCATATACTGTTACTCTTAATAATGATCTAGTAAAAATCAATGTAGCTAAAAAACGAGGCCTTGGAGAAGCAACTAAAGAAGCATCCAAAGCAGCGGATGGATCATTAGCGTTTGCAGTAGATTTTGATACAAGCGCAGAGAAACTGGTGAAAAGAGAATCAAAAGAATATGTTGGTATCACATTGGATTCTAAAAAGAAAGCACCTAAAAATCTTAAGCCATCAGAGGCAGCTGTAAACAATATTGTATCTAATATAAACAAGTTCTCTCCTTCTAAACTTTTTGTATCTGGTAGTAACATAGTACAACTTATGGATGCTGGTTACACCCAGGAAGAAATAGATACATACATGAGTAATATACTTAAGGCTGTTGTTAACTCTAAAGATTTATCTACACCAATTACTCAAGTAATTACTACAGGTCAAACCGGTATTGCAGAGGCATTTACAAAAGCTGCTACTGAACTAGGTATTAATGCAAGAGTAATTGCTCCTCAAGGGTATACATATATCATTCCTTCAAAGAATGCTGAGAACGGGTATGTATTTGAAAATGATAAAGATGGTTTTATTTCTAGATTTGGTACTCCAGAAGCTGAAGAAAATATAGCTACAGAAGAAGAAGTAGAAGAAGAAGAGGTAGATGCACCAAAGCCTAAAGTAACTAGAAAAGCTAAAAAGCAATCTGTAAAAGTACAGCAGAAAAAGATTGCTGCTGCAATTGAAAAAACTAAAGAGGAACTTAAAAAAGAAGACCAGGTAAATCTTCTTAGTCCAATTGATGCTATTCTTAAAGCTTCACAAGTTAACTTGCTACCTCCTTCCAAAGGTAAGGAAATGCAACGCTCTAAGAAAGTTGGCAGTTTCTTAGATAGAGTATTTACTACAGCAGCTGACAAAAGAAAAGCTGATGAGTGGTTTGAGAAAACATTCAAAGGTTATGAAAATTTACTACCACTAGAACGTATTACAGCCATAGTAAATTCTGATGCATATGCTACTTGGTCAAGACAAGGTATTGTGCTTTATGAAGGAGATGGTGGAACACCTGTAGATCTATATCATGAAGCATGGCACGGATTCTCTCAGATATTTCTGACATATGATGAAAAAGTAGGTCTGTATACACATATGCGAGATAACTATCCAAGATGGGCAAACGCTGATTTTGAAGAAATAGAAGAAGCTATAGCTGAAGACTTCAGATCATTCATGAAGTTTAACAAAAAATTCCCTGGTATTATAGGCCGTATATTTGATAAGATAGCTAAGATCTTGAGAAAACTGTTTGGTAAATTAACTAGGAGAGACTTTACACGTCCTAGAGATATACCTATGGTAAGAGAGATGTATGACAATCTTTATAACGGTGACCTAGCAAAGTATGCTCCAAACATTAATAATGCAATGCCGGAGTTTACAATTCTTAACAGAGCTAAAACAATACAGCTACCTAAGAAACAAACATCAAATTTTGCTCCTTGGACTCTAGCAGAAACTGATCTTATTAATGAAAGTATAGACTCTGTATTTGCAATTACATTTAGAAACTATGCTCAACAGCATAAGACACCGGCTGCTATTGATCAAATTCTAAGTAATCCTACAAACAGAGAAGCTATGTATAAGAATGCATTAGCTTACTTAGATAGCTTACGTATATCATTTGTAGACCAGCTTAGCAAGGTTGCAATAGAGAATGCTGAAAGTGATGAGCCAAATGATCTTCTTGAAGCACAGTTGATGCAAAAAGTAGAACTTCTTACTAAAGCTGTAGAAAGTTTTGGTGATATAGAAAAGGCTCTGGACGGTAAGCAAATGACCGGTGTGGTTGCATACCATATTAAAAACTCACGTTTCAACATTCTTAAGCAGGCACTAAAAGATCTTGAAGAAGAAGATGCAGCAAATCCTATGATGTCTCAATCAGGTAGAGATCAAAAAGATAATATCAAGTCTTCTAAAGAATACGCAAGTGCTGAAACTATGATGCTACTTGCTTCTGTATCTAAAGAGACAGGGAAGTATGACTCAAATGGTGACCCTATATATGAACTTAATTCATTGGGTGTTCCAATGTTGGAAGATCCAGACTTATTATGGAACCGTTTAGCTAGAGTCTTAGAAGGAACAATGGATCCTTCTGAGATGTATAGTATAATGATCAAGTACCAAGAAAACTATCCTGAATTCAGACAGCTGTTAACTCTTTTACCTAATCCTGTGGATGGTAATATGATGTATAATACAGTTAGTGAGTTTGAAGCAGAGACAAAGTTCTGGCAAGATCTTAAAAAACCAATTGTTAAGTTTAAGCAACTTACTGTTAGCAAAACCATTATTGAGAAAGGTGGTGAAGATGAAGCAGGCTTTAAGAAAAAAGAAGTTGCTACATATGAGTCAAGAGTAGTCAGAGCTGACTTTGATATATATTCTATTATTAATGATTGGAAAAGTAATTTTGTTACTGCAACTCCAACTACTAATCCATATGTAGATAAACATGGTGTATTAAATACACAAAAGATAATAGAAAAACTATCAGTTAATGGAACCATTCCTAGCAGAAATACTGTAGAATTCTTAAAAGCTCTTGGTATTAATTTGGATATGAATAGTATTCAAATAAAAACTATTGTTAATGATCCTAAAGTACCATTTAACTCTATGTTTGGAGTTAATAATATTTTTGCTGTTGTACAATTAGTACATGAAGGAAGTATCTCTGATGATTCTGCAAAAAGAGCAGCTGCTGAGAAGTTTAAAAGAAACCCAATGGAGTTTCTTCTAAATGGATTAGATAAGGCTCTTCAAACTAAAAAAGACAATAATGAAGGTGTGAGAGTTAAGATCAGATTGCTAGCAGAATTACAGAATGAGTATTCAGACGGTTATTCTAATTTTAGTACTCTTACTCCTGAAGGTAATAAAGTATGGGAGCATTTCCTTGATAGCACAATCACCCGTGTGATTACTTCTATTAATAGGGCAGAAACATGGCAAGAACTTACAGATCCGGAAACAGATGTAAATGGTAAGTTTAAACACATGAGATGGTTAGGAGAACAAAACAATCCGCACTCTAAGTTCTCAGTGCTACTTAATTCTATTTTCTATCTTGACCCTACAGATACCAAGAATTACGGTAAGAAAAAACCGGATGTCAAACTTAATCTAAACATAATTGGTGGTACTCAGTTAGCAGTTAAGGACTCAAATAATAAAGAAGGTGTATCAACTAGTTCTTCAGATCTTACAACTAAGTTTCTACAAGAACTGCATACAATGCTTACGTCTGGACTTGAAGAATTCATGCGTCATGCATCTAAGAATACAGCAATGAGTCTTACTGCATCTACAGTAGACTCATATGCAGGTAAAGATAATCCAGGTCTTTATATTGATACAAAACTCTTCAGACCATCAGCAATTATGACTAGTGGTAATATGGGAGAGACCCAAGGATTCAAGATTATAGCAGGTCACATAGCAGGAGAGTTTGATAGAATACGCAGATTTAAGGCTAATACACTTAATAAAGATTTACCAGCATCTGAGAGATTTGAAAACTGGGCAGGTTACAACAGAGAAGTTGATGAAAAGAACGGTAAGCCTGTACTAGCCGGAGAAGTGTTTACAGCATTTGATGATGTTCTTACTGATATTACTAAAGAAAAACTCTATAAGCTAGCAGATCAAATGATCAAAACTGGTGATAAAAGTAGTTTATTAGATTATTTTGAAACTGATGATGATTTAAGAACTGAAGTTAAAAAGGAAGTAATTGCATACTTTGAAAAAGAGACTAAGGCCAATCTCAAAAGATTGAAGAAAGCTAAGTATGTAGATCCGGTTCTTTATGAAAAGATTACGGTAGATGATCTTACTGTGGATCAGGTTGATGAGATGTTAGTTAAGTCTTATACATACAACTCCTGGATACATAAGTTTGAGACATTGATAATTGCATATGGAGATCTTGCTCAGTACAACCATGCAAAAGAAGAATTCCATAAGCGTAATGCCGGTCTAGCTTCAGGAGGTAGAGGGTTCCGCTCAGACATGAGAGCTCAGATCTTTGTAAACAGTAAGCTACGTAAATACTATTCAGAGAAAGAAGGATATACTCCAAGAAACTATGATGGAACATTCAAAACTGCTATTCTTAAAGAAAAGATATTAAAATCAGAGTACTATGAAGAATACTTTGATGAATTAGTAGAGGTATACAAAGAGCGTTTAGCAAAAAGCAAAACTGAAGACATTGATGCTACAGCTAAAGAAATGGCTAAAACTGCTCTTAAAGAGTATGCTAGAATGAAAGAAGCTGATGGTCAAGGTTATATTACGTTTGAAGCATATAGAACATTTAAATATCTTGAAGGAAATTGGACAGATGAACAAGAGGATCTGTATAGAAAAGTTGTAAACGGTGTTAAGCTGAATGTAGAAGATGTAGTACAGTATTTTCCTCCTTATAAAGTACAGTACTTTGGTAACATTCAAACAAAAGGACTACCTCTTACATCATTCCATAAGTTCTCTTTGGCACCGCTGATCCCTACAGTTCATACAATGGATACTAATCTAGGTAAGCTTCATGATATGATGATGAAGCAGCAAATAGATTATGTAACATTTGAGTCTGGATCAAAGATTGGTCATGTTACAAGTAATGGTTTAGGTGACCCTATTTATAATACTGATAATGAGACAATTAACACTAACCTTACTTTTACAGTAAATACTATTTTTGCTGAGTATCTTAAGAACCAGACAGAGATTAACAGAGAGTACAAAAAGAAATCTGTTTTCTCTACTCAGTTAAGAAAACTTATCTTGGAGGGTCTTTATGAGCAAGGGCGTATTGCCACTACTGATGAAGATAAAATTACAGAACCAATTGTAAGAAGATACCTTGACCACGTAGAAGAATATACTAATCTACTTAAGGAAGAGTTGCTTAATGAAATTGGTTTTGAGTTCAAAGACGGTGAGTACATCCCTGTTGATACTGATAGTAATGCAAAGCTTTTACAACTTATACGTAACAACCTAGATAGAGATGATGTACTAGGCGATCACCTTATAGATCTTATTGATATCAATGAGGATGGCACTATTGCTTATGATTTGTCTATTCACCCAGAGGCTGCTAAGATTGAAAAAGTACTTCTATCTATTATCAATAAGCGAGTAATTAAGCAGAAGGTAAAAGGAGAACCATTAGTACAGGTCTCTGGAGCTATGTATGAAGGTATCTTTGATGTTGGTAAATATAAGAAAGGTACTAAAGAAGATATCAAGAAGTACGCAGGAACAAACTTCTTACCTACATATCATAAAAAAATTATTGATTTTGACACTAGGTATGAAAATGCAAATGTTGATGATTTAAAAAGTTTCCTTGCAGCAAAAAAAAGAATACAAGAAAAGCAATCAGCATACTGGACAGATAGACATAAACAATCCCTTAGATATGAAATTCAATATTTAGAAGATAAAATAGCTGGTAGGAAACCAAAAAATTCAAAGATTATAGATGATACTACAGCTGCTATGAAAGTTATGGTTGCCTTGCAAGGTGATTTTGTAGGATTACTTAATCTAGAATATAAAGGCAAACCTATTGAAACTATTGATAGACTTAATGAAGCTATCAAAGATGATGCTTGGTTAGATGAAGGTGATAACCGTAAGGCAATCACAATGGTTGGTGTGCGTATTCCAGTTCAGGGTCTTAACTCTATGGAATTTATGGAAGTCTATCACTTCCTACCTGCAGAGGCCGGTAACATTATTGTACCTCCAGCAGAGATTGTTGCTAAGTCAGGGGGTGACTTTGATATTGATAAGATGACTGTATTTATGCCTAATATTACAGGAGATGGTCAGTATGTAAAACGCGCATACAAAGATACAGCTGCTGTCAAGACACAAGTAGAAGAGTCTAAAGCAAATGGTAAATCTGGCAACAGTGTATTTAAAGCACAGAAAGCTGGTTTAGAGAATGAATTAATAGAAGATATCAGAGCTATTCTAGAACTACCTAGTAACTACGCTTCCCTCATTACTCCTAACGGTACTTTCCTATTAAAAGATATAGCGGATGATTTAGCTCAGTATGTAATGGAGTATAATCCATTTGAGAATAGAACAAATCCACAGAAAGGTAAAAACTTAAGTCCTACCCGTGTTCTTGAGTCTGAGTATAACTTATACAAACATGAGTCAAACATCATTGGTAAGAGAACACTTGGTCTTGGTGCAATTGAAAACACATTCAATGTAGTCTTTAATTCACTTGGTGCCTCTATGCCGGCTGAATTTATGCACAGTAAAGAAACAGATCCGCGTAAGGCATATATGTTCTTGAAACATAATATTTTAATAAACAAAAAAGGTGAGAAAGTTATCTCTCTGTCTAATAGATTTGATGCAGATAACGTAAATAAGATAGCTGATATATTCTCTCAGATGATTAACGGATGGGTGGATGTTGAAAAAGATGCATGGATCTTCTTTATCCAGGGTAACTATGAAGTTGCTCCAACTTTACTTTATCTTGTTAAAGCTGGTGTACCTATTAAAGATGCAATATACTTTGTATCTCAGCCACTTGTACGTGAGTATGTAAATGAGCAGCGTCTAATTAAGTCTACATATGCTGATCCTCTAAGAAGAAAAACAGATGCACCAGTTAAATATTCTGCGGCCTCTAATGTCATATCTAAATACTTTCCTAATCCTAAAACACTTAATAAAGGTAGAGCAAGATATGACCGTGCAGTAAGTATGTCTAAAGAGTACTTTAAAGACAGAGAAGCGCAGTTTACAACTGAAGAGATGTATCAGTTAATTAAAGACTCAGCTTTACAACCTGTAGATAAAAAAGTAACAGTGCTTGTAGGAGATCCTACAACTGGCTATAAAGAAGTAGAAACTGTAAAGACAGAGTTTGTTGAAAGCAAAGCACCATACAGTGAACTATCTCAACTTATGTTCTTACACTTCTTACAGATAGAGACACAGATACAAGGTATTACTCAGCTTAAGATGAACTCTAACCCAGATACATCTACAGATAGTACACTATTTGAAGCAGAAGAAACTCTTGCAAATCTGGAGACACTTGAGACTGAAACTAAACTTGATCAGGATCTCTTTAAGTCAATGCTTACAGACTCTGTTATTAGCTCATTCTTTAATGAGAAGATGGCATTGGGTATTAGTAAACCTTTATTCCCATTAAGATATCATCCATCTGTGTCTAAGTTCTTAATTGACTTAAGTAAGTCAAGAGTATTAAGAGACCAGGCTAAGCTCACCTTTGGTGAAAAAGGTGAGGGTGCGCATGTAGTTGCATTTAGAAATGATTTGATAAGCTACATATTCCAAAATGCACTTAGAAAGTATAAGCTGGCTAACAGTTATACAGGTTATGAAATGACAGATTCTATACCTGTATCTCTAGTACCTCAGTTAAAGTTTGGTGCGTTTGTAAAAGAAAATGAAGCTGGTGTAAAAACTCTATACATAGATAAGAAAGCACTTAAAAAAGAGTTTGAAAGTAAAGAGTGGATGCTTGGATCTGAAAGTGATAATAGCTATCAGAAACGTAAACTATTCCCTCTTAACATTCAGCACTTCTCAAATAATGCCGGGACCAACTTTGATGAGTATATTAGATTTGTAGCAGAGCGTGAGTTCTTAAGAGATCTGTATCCTATAAAAGATAATGTTGATCCACTAGAGTTAAAGATAACTAAAGTATTATTTCCTAAGATGGATGAAGCTGATCAAAGAAGATATACATATGAAAGATTTTTAGCTCATAGAGCACTTGAGAATACTTTTAATCCATATCATTTATTTAAAGATCCTAATTACTCATTTGCTAATAAGTTCAATGAAATAATTAAGAAGCACCCGGATATGATGAAACAGTTCAAAGTGCTACAGCGCATGAAAGTAGATTCAAATGATTCAAGAACTATGTTCAATGTTTATCTATCTGATAAAGACATTACAAATGCTAAGGCTGGTGTTTATCACGGTGACTTAATTAAGCTTGCTGATCCTAATGTTCAGAAAGTAAGTGATACTCAAGAGAATCTTATGATAAGTGACTTCTTTGAGAAGATGTCTATTGTAGCGTTCCTACAGTCAGGTTTGAGTAAGAGTAAATATAGCTTTACAAATATTGCTGACTTTGATCTATTCTTGTCTATCATGCAACAGGAAGGTAATAAGTTTATTAAGCTGTTGGATAATCCTGATAACGCGGATATCATACTAAAAGACTTTAATACAATGTTTGTACGCGCAAATAAGTTTTCAAACAGAGACCGTAATAGATTTAAAAACTATCTTACTAAACTAGATTTAGCTGACTTTGATGCAAAAACAGCAGTAGAATCTGATGTAACAGCTACAGCAGAAGATACTAAGTTGGAACCACTTAATATGCCGGGTGTATTTATATTCAAGAGTAAGAAAAATGCAGCTCATTATAAGGCTTTAATAAAAGATAATCCTGAGGTAGTATTCTTTACTAATGAAGTATTGGCTAAACTAGCAGACAAAACAGGTACTCTAAGCTTCCCAGGTGAAACAATGTTAGCAGATATGTCAGATGGTATGTCAATCAGAATACCTACATCTTATTTAAAGGCTAATGATAACATGGCAAACTTCTCTGAAGAGAACTATCCTGCAGCAATTGAACGTTTTGAAAGAAGAATTAAAGCTGCAAAAGATCTACTCTTGACAGAAGATGGAGAATGGACAGGTAACCAACTTGCATTTTCTGATACAGGTTATGGCGATCCTACTAAAATGCCTGAGAAATTATTTGTATATTTATCTAGAAGGCTATATGAAGAGTTTGGTTATTTAAACCCAGGTTCTGAGCAGTACAAAGAAATTCAGGATATAGTTGTATACCGTCAAGGAATCAGTGATCAAGAAATTATTGATAAATTTGACAGTGAGACAAAGGATCCGTTTAAATGTGATTAAGATAAGATGGTTTGTAAAGCAAAAATAAACTCGCTACAGTATTTAAAAGATAAGAATATTATCAATGATGTTAATAAGATTCTTAATCTACCGGCATTTGATAAAGCTAATCTTGAACTTACAAGATATGCTGAAGCAAAATATGGCCTACCAACTGAAGGAAGACTATTGTTTTCTAAAAAAGAAGCAGGTCAAACAGATGCAGCTAGATCCAGATACTGGAGAGATGCTAACTATACAATCACATTTGCTGAGTCAAATGACTTATTATTTAATACACTTGATGAACTCATCAAATACTATGATAGTAGAGATACATCTGGTAGTGAAGCTCAATTTTATCAGTTAGATGACCCGACAGTTCTAGAAAAAAATATTGAGGAATTAGATAATTTCCTATTAGATTTCCTTAAACAGTTTCATGTAGAAGCACAAGAGTTTGATAACTTAAAGAAAAAACTTGGTATAGATGCATTAGGTGTAACAGATGTATTAAATAAGCTTATTTGGTACAATAAAAACAGAAATGTTGAAACTGTACCAGAAGAAGTAGGACATATGTTAGTTATGCTTATGGGCCCTGAACATAAAGCTATTAAAGAACTGCGTAGAAATATTACAAGCTGGGATGAATATAATGCTGTATATCAACAGTACATGCCCATTTATAATAATGTAGAGCAAGTAAAGTTAGAAGCAATTGGTAAGGTAATTGCAAAATCACTTGTAGCAAACTATAAAGCTGTAGGTCTAGATAAATCTCTTATTCATAATGTTCTAAAAGCTATAGAGCGTTTAATACTAAAGATGCTCAACAACTTTTCATTTTTTCAGACAATGAACTATAATGCAAGAGTTGCTGATCATATAGCTCTAAATGTACTTGCCGGTAATGCAAATTATGTAGCCAATATTACTGAGAACAGACCAGTATTAGAATATCAGAAAGCACTTGAAAACAATGACCATGCCCAAATGATCATTGATATTTTTGCAAAGAAACTTAATTTTCCATTGACAGGTTCTCTTGCAATAGCAGGTCAAGGTGAAATAGTATATAGAGCGTCTGAAGAACCAATACATGATCTTGATTTTGTTGTAGATGGTACTGAAATAAAAAACCTAGAGGCATTAGAGGATAAACTTGAGGAGTTAAATGCTGTACCTATTCATTTTGGATGGACTAATCCTGAAAAAGATTATACAACATATGCTTATTATATTCCCAAATCGGGATATACAGTTGAGGTATTGGAGAGAAGTAAGTCAGGATGGGCTGTAAGAGAAAGTGTTATTCTTAGAGATGAAAAAGGAAATGTAGTTCCTCAAACATCTGAAAACATAATGCCTGTTGATTTTTTTACATATACAGATGTTAAACCTTCAGAAAATAATATAGGTATTTTTAGTTCATGGACTGATATCTATAAAGGAAAACTTTCTTTGTCTTCTTTAGGTAAACAAGAAGTAATGTTTAGAAGACCAAAAGATCAGAAAGATTATGTAAACTCTAATCCTATTAATGATACAGTAAAACCTGCTAGTAATTTTATTTACTATCAGTTGCCTATTAAACAAGATAGCAATAGTTATTATAAAGGAGTAGCAGAACTATTTGATTCTAATCCCGAATTAGCTAATGCTGTATATGAAGCTTTAGGGTTTAATCAAGAAACTAATTTACAAGATACTTGGATTAACTATGTTATTAAAAAAGATAATATATCTAAAGAAGAAGTATTACAAAGATTAGAAACTTATAAACCTAAAATGATTACAGTTTACAGAGGTGAAGGTTCTATTGTAAATTTAGAAAATTCTAATATTCCAGACCATATTAAAAAAAGTAAAGGAAGATGGTTTACTAAAGATAAAAAAGTTGCTCAACAATACGCAGAAATGCAAAAAGGCAGTTTGTATGCGTTGCAAATACCAGAAACATTATTTGATAATATATCTAAAGAACTTAATTTACAAAATACAAATGGAGTAGAGGCATTACTTCCACAAGAACTTGTAAATGAAAAAGTTAAGTTATCTACTCAAATAACCCCACAACAAAAACAACAAGCTCAACAACTATACTCTCAATATCTTGATAGTATATTTCCTGATAGTAAAGTGAAGGATATTGTTTATCATGGTGTTACAAAAGGTAGAGAAGCTTATAATAACATTTTACAAAATGGGTTTCTTACTATTAATAAAAGTAACTGGTCTAATAATAAAGATAAAGAATTTAAAGGTGTATTTTTTACAGACGTCTCTACTGCAACTTCGTATGGAGTAAACTTAGAAAGAGAACTTAGACCAGAAGAGAAAGATTTTGTTATACCTGCAGTACTTAATGTTGAAACATTACTAACTCCTAAAATGGGATTAGTATCAGGAACTGTTACTAAACTTAGGAATGAAAATTCAGATATACAAAATCTTGGTATACAAGGTGAAGAAGGTTCAGAAGGTGTACATGAAAACACTGTAGTATTTGAACCAGAACAAATACATATACTAGGTTCTAAACAAGATATAGAAGGATTTGAGGAGTTTGTAAACAAAGAAACAAAGACAACAAAAACACTAATAGAAGAGTTTGATCCTATTAAGGCCATAGAAGTAATGGAACTTGATGTACCTAGTATGCAGAAAGCAAGAGCAAAAGAAATGCTTGATGTTATCTCAGAAAGGTTAGCTCTTGGACTACAGGTAAGTTACCATAATATATCCCCGGAAGAAGCTACAGAGATTCTAAAAAACAGACCTATACCTTATACAGGACAACCAGCTTTCTATCATGCAGGTGTAATTTATACAGTAGGAGAAAACGTGTCATTGTCTGATGCTCTACATGAATTTGCACACCCTTTACTTGGAGCAATCCGAAGAGAAAACAAACCACTCTTTAATAACTTATATAATGCATTGGCTGGTACCACAGAAGGTATGGCCATTGCAAAGTATGTAGAGAAGAAGTATCCTGAACTATTAGTAGACAGTGATCTATTTAAGGAAGAGGTAATGAGTTATTCACTACAGCTTAAGAGTCTTAATAAGATAAATGAGCAGGTGGCAACCCAAGGCTTTGATAGATTTATAGCATTGATGCTAAAGGCTATTAAGGATATACTTAAGAAAATCTTTGGTGAAAAAGCTGTTATTAAAAAGTTAGATGTAGATACTACACTAGAAGACCTAGCAGATATGCTTCTTACAAAAGAGTTTGAGTATGATACCGTGATGGCTACAAAAGAAGATATAGTAATGTATCTTAAGTCTGTTAATGAAGCTGCTGAAAAATTATCTAAGACAGTTTCAGTAAAAGCATTGCAAGAAGGTATCAATAGAACTTATCTTTTAGCAGAGGGTATAATGCAAAGAGCAAAAAACTTCAAAAAAGGTACGCCTGAGTATAAAATGCTTGAAGAGTCAATCTTCATGGACATAAATAAGAATAAACTTATCCCGGCAGTTAAGAAATCCCTAGCAGACTTTATTGACTTTGGTAAAACTAGTAAGCAATCTAGACAAGAGATAATTGACAAAGCTCTTAATGCTGAAGAAAGAAGAATCAAAGATCTTAAAACAAGAGCAACAAGCTTTGTAAATAGCTTGGATGTAATGAATGAGTCAGCAAAGTATATGTTTGAGAACATACTTGAGATTCAGAAGAATGTTGGGTTTGTATCCAGACCATCTATTGCATTGCTATCTATGTATAAAGTCAATAACAGAGCAATGGCGGAAACTATAATCAATCTAGACAAGATGTTTAGAGAAGACTTTGGCCTGGGTCCTGGAAATCCTTTATATGATCTTATGAGTGAGCTTACTCAAAACCTTATAAGAAATGAAGAGCTGATTAAAGATATCTATAAAGCAAACACTGGTAAGTTCTATGTAGAGATTACCGGATATATGAATGAGTTTTTAGCAGAAGAGCTTAATACAAATCTTAAGAATGCACTTGGGAAAAAGATGACTGAGCCTGAGATACAGATGTTGTATAACAAAGTAATTGCTCAGGAGCTTACTGATGAAGACATTGATAAGCTTTCTAAAATACCAGGTGTCAATATGAGGTATATCAATCAGTTCATTGAGAAGTATAATTACTTTTCAATTAATGAAGATAAGATACTAGATATACTAAGCGGTAATACTAAAGATATCAGTGTAATTGACAGATACTTAAAGAGCTATGCCCTCTCTAATGATCCTATTGTAGGTGCATTATCTATATGGATTAGTGATAAGAAGATGGAAGCGCAACAAGAGGCTATTAAAAAGGCCCATGGATTACGTGTAAAACTTGAAAAGTTGCTACCTAAAGTAAACTTTAATCCTCTCAAGACAGATCAAATCTTTAATATGATTGCTACAGAGGATGAGGTCTTTGATATTGACAAAACTACTGGAAAACCAATACGAAGAAAAGTTGGTAAGTTGCTTGCTCCACAGGGTAATGGTTGGAGATATGATCTTACTGAACTTGAATACAATCTTACACAAGCAAAAGAATCCGGAGACAAGAAAGCAGAACAAAAAGCACAAGAAGAGCTAGACAGCTTTATTGCAGATTATATGTGGGACAAATATCTTCCTGAAGTATATGAGAAGGACAAGATATTTGATAAACATCCAATGGGACGGCAAGCTTGGCTTGATAGAAAGATGATCTTGGAAGAGATGCAGAATGCTATCAGTCCGGTAGCAAATGAGCTTGAAAGATTTGAGAAGTATTCTATAATGCAGGCTCTATGGAAAGAATACAAACAGCTTTATTCTCTTACATATCTGGACGGTCAACCTAAGGTTGATAGTCCTGAAGATGGTATATTTGATTTAACTAAAGCTAAGATACTTAGAGAGCATAGAGAAGCAACTAGAGACTTTAATGAGTTTGTACCTATTGAAGGATCTCTACAGACAGCTTATAATAATTTTGTTGTACTCCTTGAAGGACAAGATATTGAGCGTGACTCAGATGAGTTTAAAGAAAAACTTGCTGAGTGGGAAAAACAAAATATCATGCGTATTTATAGTGAAGACTACTATAAAGATGTTGCCGCAGCTGTAAAAAGAATTAAAGAGCTTCAAACAAAAATGAATAGTGTCATTGGTCAAACAATAGATACAGGAGTTTTATTTGAGGAGATGTACAATCTTATGTTTGCCTTTAAAGATGAGTTAGGTCAACCTGTGCCTAATGAACTTGGTGAAGAAAGACTTAAGAAGATACGCGATACTCAACAAAAAATTGTTGATGCTAAAGCTAAGTTTGATAGCAAGTCTGGTCTAACAAGAGAAGAGGCTAAAGATCTTGATTTTCTCAAGAATGCAATGAGAAAACAAGTAGCACTGACTGATGAACAAAAGATCAGATATGCTAAACTGCAAGCTAAGCAGGAAGCAACAGGTATGACTTCATCTGAAATAGATGAGCTTAATGATTTATATGCATCCTTGAGTGATCTAAGAACAACTATTCCTACAGATTACTACATGGAGATAATGAATAATCAGTTAGCTGAAATCAATGCTCCAGAAATTGAAGCTGACAAAGTTGATGACTTTATTAACTCTACTGAATTTGCCGGAATACTTGCTAATGATGATGTTTTTTCTGAATGGTTCTATAACAATCACATTATCAAGAAGAAATTTGATCCTAATTTAGGTAAGAATGGTAAATATGTAGATAAGTTTGAGAGGAGTCCGGCTTGGTCTATTAAAATACCAACTAAACCTGAGCACTATAAAATCACTACAGTAAAAGATAAGGAGACAGGTGAGCCTATTGAATTCATTGGTGTACCAAACGCAAGGCACTCTGTATTCAGAATAAAAGATAAGTACCGCACTATTCCTATTGATGCTGATAGATCTCAGTACATAGGAACTATTATAGACAATAATGGTGATTATCTACCACGTATGTATAAGCCAGGTGATAAGTATTCAGCCAAGACTGATAAGTACATGGATAAGAAATACTTTGCTCTTGAGGCTAAGAAAGGTGCTGAATGGGAGCTGCTTAATGCAGTAAAAGAATACTTCCTAGAAATACAGAAAGGTAAACCAGGTAACTCTAAGTTGTATCTAGATATACCACGCTATAGTATTAAAGATAACTTAGAATTCATGCAGTCAGGTCTGCTAAAGGATAAGTTTGATAATACAAGAACTTCCCTAAAGTATTATTTTGACAGAGCTTTAGGTAAAGCAGCAGATGATAATGAAAACGGCTTTAACTATGATAAAGACAACAACCTTATCAATACAGATCTTACAGGAACTGAATTAGGATTTATTCCTGTAACCGGGTTATACAGACTTGACTTTGATGTAACATCTAAAGATGTTTTCTCTGCTATGTTCCAGTATGCTATGTCTCTTGAGACACAGTCTAAACTTATTGAAACATTGCCGCTTGTTCAATCTATAGTAGAAACTGTAGAAGATCCAGCAAATGCTCCTAAAATTCTTTCCGGTTGGGATAAAACTAAAAAGAAAATGGGTGAGCTTAAGAGAGCATCATCAAGAGATAAAAAATCTCAGAGAGCCGGCCAGCTAAGATCTTTATTTGAAAGAGAATACTATGGCAGAAAGGTAGTAGGGTTAGAAGAGAACAATATTATTCTTTCTAAAGTACTTAATGGTTTACAAAAACTATCTGCTACGTCTTCTCTTGCACTTAATCCTAGCTCTGACTTAAAGAACCGTTACGGGGCTATTGCACAAAATATTGTAGAAGCAGCAGGTGGTGAGTTTGTAGACTTAAAAAGTCTTGCTATAGGACGTTTAAAGGCCGCATCAGCTATGTTAGATTGGTCTGCTAAAGGTATTTATGCTAAAGGTCCTCAAAGTTTATCTACGCAGATGATTATGGCTTTTGATCCAGCATTTAAAACTGAAGATTCATTTGGTAAAAATACATCTGTTACAAGAAGTATGGCTAAAGATCTACTTAATGGGTCTTTCCTTTATGACTTTAGAAAGTTTGCTGAGATGGAAGGAGCTCTTCAGCTTTTCTTTGGTTTTATGGATAAGAGGCTTATTGATGTTACTTTAAGTAATGGTAAGACTGCTAAAATGAAATACATTGATGCATGGGAACTTGGCCAGGACGGGTATATTAAACTTAAAGATGGTATTAACCCTGAGTGGAGCAATCAACCTATATATCATATTTATCAAGAGGGAGAGACACTAGCTCAAATTGCTAAACGTTACTATACTACAGAAGAAGCAATAAAGAAAAAGAATAAGATTGAGTCTCTTTCTAAACTAGAACCAGGTGCTGAAATTATTATTGCTACTGCAGAGAAGTTTAAAAGATTTAGAAATGAGTTTGCAGGTACATCTCACTTACTATATGGTGCTTACGATGCCTTTGCACAACCTGAAGGTGACCAGTATATGATATACCGTATGTTCTTCTTCATGCGCAAATGGGCCACGCCAATGTTTGTAAACAAATGGGGTGCAGAAGTTGATACCTCAGAAGGAATTGCTAAGATGAAGATCAGAGAGCAGTATAACTGGGAGATTGGAAAAACTCGTATGGGATATTACACCAAGACTCTACAAACTATTTATGAGCTTGTAAGAAGTAAAGGTGATAAATATAATCACATGACGGATTCTGAGAAGGTAGCACTCAAGAAAACATTTGCAGATACGGTACAAATGATTGTGTACGCGCTGTTAGTTTCTATGTTGTTTGGGTATGATTCAGATGATGATGAAAGGTGGGAAAAGATTAAAGCTAGGTCCGGGCCTTTGGGTACTCCGGAGTTCAAGGGGTATGGATTCTTGGCTAATCACACTATGTTGCTTCTATTAGGTATTCAATCAGAAACATCTGCTTTCTTACCTCTTCCTAAAATAGGTAATGTACAGTTTGGTCTTGATGACTATAGTAAGTTCTTTACACAAACCTCTACAGCATTTGGTAACACAATTACACTTTATGCTAAAATATTCCAAGATATCTTTAATACAGTACTTGGTGATGAAAGTGCATACTATAAACGTGATGCTGGCCCATATTGGTTTAAAGAAAAAGGGGTTAATAAAATTTGGAGCCACTTGTTTAAGACAGTAGGGTTTACAGGTGGTACAGGAGACCCTGAGACACTGCTTAAGAATCTAGAACAGAGTGGGACTAAGATAGGTTAAGAAAAAAAAAGGGGATAGCCTAAGCTATCCCCCCTTTTTCTGTGTATTAACCAATTAACTACACTAAACAATCATAAGAACAAGTCATTGTCTGATGACTCATCACCTAGATCAAAGCTAAATCCAAAGTCATCATCTTCTTGTTCTGTTTCATTAACTACTACTGCAATCTTAGTATCTTCATTTAGACTAACAATATCCATTGATACTCTCTCTTCCTCCTCAAATATCTGATACTCTTCTGGAGTAGGTTCTAATGAAGGTACTTCTTCTTCATCAATTGCAAACTTAACTCTCTGTGGAGCAACTTCTGCTTCAATAGATGGTAACTCAAATGTATT
>Ga0068876_10000494_pt1 | contig 32361 bp, 37 predicted proteins | sample NOAtaG_6_FD_66442 | JGI IMG/M metagenome (GOLD analysis project Ga0068876, IMG submission 66442) | Freshwater lake microbial communities from Lake Erie, under a cyanobacterial bloom - NOAA_Erie_Diel5S_2200h metaG | ecosystem: Environmental > Aquatic > Freshwater > Lake | place: USA: Ohio, Lake...
CTTACCAGTGGTGACACTTTTTATTACGTATACTGAAAAAGGCATAAAAAAATGGATCACGGAGGACCCATTTATTTTCGTTTGTTTTGCTCTCCCTCCTGGACTTGAACCAGGGACCCTCTGATTAACAGTCAGATGCTCTAACCAGCTGAGCTAAGGAAGAATTTGGATGGCAAAAGTAAGCCTTTGGGGTTTAATTATCAAAATGTCGAGCTAAGTTTTGTTGACAAAATACATGCTTAAAAAGGCATTTAAGCCAGCTCTTTGAAAATAAAGTAAACAACAAGTATCAGAAAAATTAGGCCTGCCGCTCGGTACTGTGCTTAAATCTTCAAATTAACTCATTTTCAAATTTTCAAATTACTTAACAAGCTTCTTATACTTAATCCTCTTCGGCTGCTCATCTCCTAAACGTTTCCGCTTGTTCTCTTCGTATTCGCTGAAGGTACCCTCGTACCAGAATACCTGCGAGTCGCCTTCAAAGGCTAAGATGTGTGTACATACTCGATCCAAAAACCAACGATCGTGAGAAATGATTACAGCACAGCCACCAAAATTTTCTAACGCTTCTTCTAACGAACGAAGCGTATTAATATCCAAATCGTTTGTTGGCTCATCGAGTAGCAAAAGATTTCCTCCCTGCTTTAATGCGATAGCTAAATGGGCGCGGTTACGCATACCCCCTGATAGTTCTTTTACTTTTTTCGATTGGTCCGTTCCACTAAAGTTGAACTTGCTCACATAGGCGCGTGAATTTATTTCCTTACCGCCCACCATCAGCAAATCACCACCACCAGTGATTGCCTGGAAAACTGTATCCTCTGGCTTTAGATCATCATGCTCCTGGTCTACATACGCGAACTTCACTGTCTCACCTACCGCAAATGTTCCAGAGTCAGGTTTTTCGGCACCGGTGATCATTTTGAATAAAGTTGTTTTACCTGCGCCATTGGGCCCAATGATTCCAACAATTCCCGCTGGAGGTAGTGTAAATGTTAAGTTTTCATAGAGTAACTTATCTCCATATGCCTTTGAAACTCCATTGGCTTCAATCACTTTATTGCCAAGTCGTGGGCCTGGAGGGATAAACAGTTCTAATTTTTCTTCTTTTTCTCGTGCATCCTCGCTGATTAGCTTTTCATAATTGCTCAAACGTGCCTTTCCTTTTGCATGTCGACCTTTGGGATTCATCCGAACCCACTCCAACTCACGCTCCAGCGCTTTTTGTCTTTTTGATTCAGATTTTTCTTCTTGCGCTAACCGCTTTTGTTTTTGGTCTAGCCAGCTAGAATAGTTTCCCTTCCATGGTATACCTTCACCACGATCTAGTTCCAATATCCAGCCCGCTACATTGTCTAAGAAGTAACGATCGTGCGTTACAGCAATCACGGTTCCCTTGTATTGTTTAAGGTGTTGCTCTAGCCAATACACCGATTCAGCATCAAGGTGGTTGGTGGGCTCATCGAGCAATAAAACATCTGGTTCTTGCAGCAATAGTCGGCATAGAGCCACTCGTCTTTTTTCCCCTCCCGATAAGACTTCGATTTTTGCATCTGAAGGAGGGCAACGCAAAGCGTCCATGGCTCGATCCAGCTTGGCATCCAAACTCCAGGCATCCACAGCATCTAGTTTGTCTTGCACCTCTGCTTGTCTGGCTATGAGTTTGTCCATCTTATCGGGATTTTCCAATATTTCCGGGTCAGCAAATTTTTCGTTGATGGCTTCAAACTCTTTCAACAAAGCAACTGTTTCTTTTACGCCTTCTTCCACAACCTCGCGTACGGTTTTTGATTTATCTAGTTGAGGTTCTTGCTCTAACAGTCCTACGCTGAAACTTAAATCTGAAACAACTTCACCTTGAAACTCCTTATCGATACCCGCTATGATTCGCAGCAAAGAAGACTTTCCTGACCCGTTCAAACCGAGTACACCAATTTTGGCACCGTAGTAAAAGCCGAGGTAGATATTTTTTAAAACTTGCTTTTGTGGCGGGTAAATCTTGCTTACGCCTGCCATCGAGAAAATTATTTTTTCGTCTGCCATGGGATAAAAGAAAGGTTTTTGAACGGCAAATATGGCTTTTTTACCTCAATAGTCCATTGTTTGCTTTTAATGTATGTGAGCTTCGACTTGGTTACTTTTATGAATCAATAACTATCGACCGTTGATTCTTGTCAATGATCTAATTAATTCTATTTTTGCGGAAAATTAAAGGGGGAACACATTATGTATTGGACACTTGAATTGGCTTCGTATCTGGAAGATGCTCCATGGCCTGCCACCAAAGATGAATTGATTGATTTTTCTATTCGCTCGGGCGCACCGCTTGAAGTCGTAGAAAATTTGCAAGAATTAGAAGACGATGGCCAGCCTTACGAGAGTATTGAAGAGATTTGGCCGGATTATCCCACCAAAGAAGACTTTTTCTTTAACGAGGACGAGTATTGAGAAGTAGTTAGAATATCGAATTCAGAATTTAGAATGAAGCCCTGCTGGTCGGGGCTTTTTTTATTTTAGAGAGCATTGTTCAAGATAGATACGTTAAAAATCTATTTACTACTCCTAAAGACTAAGCCTGCGCATCCATCAACGCTTTCGCTACAATCAAATCTTCTTGCGTTGTGATTTTAATGTTTTCATAACGCTAAAGTCAGGTTTTGTGTCTCCACGAACAAGAGCAGGGGTGATTTTAGTACTGCGAAATCCTATTTCGAACTACATCGAGGTTTCTTTTATTATGGACAATAGCAGTTATTGCTATCTTTTTCTCTGCTTCATTAACAAAATAATGAACGTTATAAGGAAATACCTTTGTATGAATGATACGAATATTTTTATACCGAATTGAGTAGCCTGTTGGCATTTTCAATATTCTTTCTAACGCTGTTTCTACGGCTAAAGCAAATTCATCTTCTAGTCCGTCTCTTTTTTCTTTGTACCATGCTTTTGCTTCCTGTATATCAGTTAGTACTTCATCGAAATACAAAAGCTGGTAAGCCATTAAACCTTACGGTTTAGTTCGTCCAATAGTTCGCTAATGGGTCGTAGACGTTGAGGATTTTTTTGAATGGCTTCCAACCTTTTATCTATTAAATCCTTTTCCCATTGCGGTAAATCCTGGTCAAGGGTTTCAATATCAGGATAACTGTTTTTAATCAATGTCCAATCTTCTATTGGCACAAAAACACCTGTTTGCTTGCCTTTGCTATCTTCTAATACTTGTAGTTTCATTGTTATCGAAGTAACTTTTTTAATGCTGCTATCCAAAGATAGTAAGTAATTTTTATACTCTATATCGAGGTTACATTGCAATTCTAACCTCTCCCCTCCATCAGCGCCTTCGCCACGATCAAATCTTCTTGCGTTGTGATTTTTATATTTTCATAGCTGCCTTCAAACAATGATATGATATTGCCTGCACGCTCAGCTACGCTGGCATCGTCTGTGAAACTATTGTCTTCCTTTTGCTGGTAGGCATTTTTAATCAGGTCAACCAGAAATGTTTGCGGTGTTTGAATCAAACGAAAACGAGACCGGTCTACTGCCTTGGTATTATCCTGGTCGGTCATGCGAATAGATTCTTTAAGCCTCACGGCAGCAATGGCACATTTGTGTATCGCGGCCAATCGAAAGGAAGCACCAATGATGTCTTCACTCACCAGCGGCCGCACACCATCGTGTATAGCAACTAAACCCTCCGCTATATTCTGCAGCCCGTTCTTAACCGATTGAAAACGCGTTTCACCCCCTTTTTGTAAGGTGACTGGATAATTGAATTCAAATTTTTTGCTGATATCTCTCCAAATATCAAAATCATCTTCGGGCAGTACTAATACGATCCGGATAGTAGGAGAATAGCGAATAAATGCCTCGAGTGTATGTAGTAAAATGGGCTTGCCGGCAAGTTCAATAAACTGTTTGGGGAGCACACTTTTTATTCGTGTACCTTTGCCTCCGGCAACAATAAGAGCGTGTTCTGTAAGTTTCAAGATGTCAGGTAATTTGCCAGCAACGAAGGTAGAAAAATCCAATAGCTTGTTTAGTTTTAACAGTAAATTCTAAGACCATGTTGTTCCTTCGAATTATTTTGCTCGCCTTTAATGCAGCTATCATTACTTTTTTAGTTTACCGGCTTCTCCAGATTTACCGATCGAACGTGCCACGAAAAGGGCTGATTATTGGAGGGGGTATTTTTTTATTGCTATTGCCCGCTACGTTGTTGCTTGGATTTATCAAACCTACCATTGGCTACACCTTGATTTATCCGATTGCTCTTTCCCTGTTTGTCTATCTTATTAAAACGCAGAATCAGCAATAGCTCATAAAAAAGCAGTTGGCCTTTTGACTGCCAACTGCTTCTGTTTATTTTTTATGTTGATCCTAAACGATCAGCATGGCATCGCCATAGGTTAAAAACTTGTACTTTTCTTTTTTGGCAGTTTCATAGGCTTTCATCACTAAATCAAAACCACCAAAAGCGGCAGCCATCATTAGCAATGTCGACTCTGGCTGATGGAAGTTAGTCACCAACGCGCTGCAAATTTTAAACTCGTAGGGTGGGAAAATGAATTTGTCCGTCCAGCCCTCGCGCTCTTTTAAACGATTTCCAGCTGAAACAGCCGACTCTAGCGTGCGCATAGTGGTTGTTCCAATAGCGCAAACTTTGTTTTTGTTATCCAATGCCTGATTCACTATTTTCACCGACTCAGTACCCACAATGAAATTCTCAGAATCCATTTTGTGTTTTGTGAGATCTTCCACATCGACAGCACGGAAAGTACCTAACCCGATATGCATGGTGATATACGCCATGTCAACTCCTTTTAGCTGCAAGCGTTTAACCAGTTGCTTGGTAAAATGCATGCCAGCAGTGGGTGCTGATACAGCTCCTTTATTTTTTGCGAAAATGGTTTGAAAACGTTCTTTATCCGCAGGCTCAACTTTGCGCTTGATATATTTGGGAAGCGGGGTTTCTCCAAGCGTCTCAACGATTTTGTCGAAAGCTACAGAGTCACCATCAAAAAGGAAGCGAATGGTACGTCCACGAGAGGTTGTATTGTCAATTACTTCTGCCACCAGGTCACCATCGCCAAAATAAAGTTTATTGCCCACCCGGATTTTGCGTGCAGGGTCTACCAGTACATCCCACAAATGCATCTCAGCGTTCAATTCTCTAAGCAGGAATACTTCGATCTTTGCACCTGTTTTTTCTTTTCTTCCATACAAACGTGCGGGGAAAACAAGCGTATCGTTGGCCACCATCACGTCACCGTCATCAAAATAGTTGACAATGTCTTTGAAAATTTTATGCTCAATTTTTCCAGTGCTACGGTGTAACACCATCATCCTGGCTTCGTCTCTGTTGTCGGCTGGGTGGTTGGCAATTAAACTGTTGGGAAGATCGAACTTGAATTCAGATAATTTCATAAGCTTACGGGCTTTTTATAAACCTGGTACGTTCCAGATTCTGGAATTTGAGGTTGCAAAAGTAATGATTTGTTTGGTTCTTGAAATAAAAATGAACTTTGTTAATCCAAAACCTATAAACCAGCGTTAAAACCGCATGCTTACACTTCGACTCATACTGGAAAGCCTTGGATTTGCATGGAAGGCACTCAAATCCAATTTGTTACGTACGATCCTTTCCCTTCTGGGAGTTACCATCGGGATATTTTCAATAATTGCCGTACTCACGCTGGTCGATTCATTGGAAAAGAATATTCGGGATAGTCTTAACTTTTTAGGGAGTGATGTGATCTATGTTGGTAAATGGCCCTTTACCGGAGGAAATAGCAGAGATTGGTGGAAGGACTACATCAAGAGGCCAAACCCATCCTATAACGAATACCGGTTTTTGAAGGCAAACCTAAAGAATGGCGAGACCGTTTCCATTTTTGCTGACACAGATGAGATTACGGTAAAAGGAGACAATACGTCTATCAATAAAATCAAGCTGACGGGAAGTTCGCTGGATTATGACAAGTTATTTGAAATCAATGTGGAACGCGGCAGATACTTTACTTCAGACGAAGTGGAAAGTGGGCGCAGCGTAGTTATTTTAGGATTTGAAGTTGCGCAAGCCTTATTTCCAAAACTTGAAAATCCGGTGGGCAAGTATGTGAAGATTAAGAACCTTCGATTTGTAATCGTAGGCGTGTTAAAGAGAGAAGGTGAAAGTTTTATTGGCAATTCTAGCCGGGATTTTAGCTGCATTATACCTTATGATTCATTTAGAAAATTGTATCAGACCGGCACGGGTAGATGGTATGAAAACGGTTCAGATATAGGATTGAAAGGGTTTACCAATGATGTCGGTTTGGTTGAACTTGAAAATGAGGCGCGGGGAGCGATGCGTGTAAAGCGTGGATTGAAGCCTACTCAGAAAGATAACTTTGTATTGAATCGCCCCGAAGCAGTGGCTAAGGCCATCAGTGGCGTCTTTGATGTACTAGGAACTGCGGGCTGGGTAATTGGTGGATTTTCAATGTTAGTAGGTGGCTTCGGGATTGCTAACATTATGTTTGTGTCCGTGAAGGAAAGAACAAGCATTATTGGATTGCAGAAATCATTGGGCGCGAAGAACTTTTTTATTCTTTTTCAGTTCTTGTTCGAGTCTGTTTTCTTGAGTTTGATTGGAGGGTTAGCAGGGTTGTTTCTCGTCTGGCTACTAACCCTGGCGCCTTTCGGAAGTCTGCAAGTGGTACTGTCAGTTAAAAATATTGTGTTAGGTCTGGGCGTTTCTTCCGTGATTGGATTGGTAGCGGGAATTGTGCCCGCTGCGATGGCAGCAAGACTTGATCCAGTACTAGCGATTCGAGCGAATTAAGTAGCAAGCACCAATTTAAGAAAAGGGAGTATGCTTATGCTCCCTTTTTTATTGTAAAGAAAAACGTGCTTCCTTTTCCGAGTTCACTCTCCAACCATATTTTACCGCCATTTCGTTCCACAAATTCTTTACACAGGATCAACCCAAGGCCGGTTCCCTTTTCGTTGGCAGTGCCCCGAGTACTATAGCCGCTTGTCTTTTCAAAGAGAATTTTTTGAACTTCTGGGCTTATGCCTACTCCATAGTCCTTCACCGAAACAATGTAGTTTTCTCCATCTAGTTTTGCATCTACTTCTATCAAGTCCCCAGCCTCAGAGAATTTGATAGCGTTGGTCAGTAAGTTTCTGACTACGAGGTTGATCATATTGCTGTCACCTAAAGCAAAGCTAACCGGGGCGACTTTGTTTGTAATTTTGATTTCTTTATAGTGAAGCGAACTCAGCAGTTTAATGTTGTTATCTGCCAAAACATGTAAATCGATTTTTTCAACTTGGATCTTTAGCTTGTCCATTTGGAGCAACGTCCAGTCGAGCAAATTATTGATAAGCGTTTTGGTATGATTAAATTGAAGTCGCAATTCTTTATTGAGAGTAGAAAATTCAGTGGGAGAAATTTGGTCTTTGGCCATCAGGTCTAAAATTCCTGATAGTGCGTTGATCGGTGAACGTAGATCATGTGAAATGATCGAGAAGAATTTATCCTTAACCTGATTGAGTTGCTCGAGCTCCTGACTGCGTTTTTTTATTTCGTCCTGATGTTCCAGCAGTAGTTTATTGATTTTTATTCTGCGCTGCCCGCTTCGATAAACAGACAGCAGCAAAACACCGCAGAGCGCAGTGGTGACGACTAAGATATTTTGGACAAGCTCTTGTTTTCTAATTTGATCTTTATTAAGGTGTTCTTGCTTTGTAAGAGCCATGATTTGTTCTTCTTTTGAAGAGGTTACAAAACGAATCTGATCTTGGAAAATCCTGGCCTGCATACCCTGGTTGAATAAACTGTCTTCCACAGATTGGTGACGTTTGTAATAGATCAATGATTTTCTCAAGTCTCCCATTTCTTCAAAAAGACGTGAAAGTGCTTGGTAACATTCAACTTCAAGCGTCCAGGCATTAAGTCGATGAGCTGTTTCGGCACTCTTTTCCATTAACAATTGCGCTTCTTTGTATTTCTTTTCGTTCATAAAAACGAGTCCTCTACCCAAGTCGGTTTTCGCCAGCACAAAAGCATTCTCAGATACTTTAAATAATGACGAAGCGCTGTCGTAGTATTTTAGCGCAAGGCTGTGATCCTTTTTATACAGGTATGTTCGAGCTATATTGATGAGTACTATTGGCTCCAATTCATTAATCCTCAATTTGATTGATCGTGAAAATGAAAGAGAAAGCTTTAGCGCACTCAAAGCGGAATCATAATGCTTTTTCTTGATATACATATCCCCGATTTCGCTATAGTAGTAAGCGGGTGCCTCGTTATCTTTTACTTCTTCACTACGCTTTAGCGATAACTTGAAATAGTCTAAAGCACGATCATATTGACCAAGTTCTTTGAAAACAGAGCCCAAATTATGAAGCGAAATTGCAAGTTGTAGTTTGTCGCCAATAGCATCTCCGATCCGGTAGCTTTGGGTATGAAAAAAGTAAGCTTCATCAAATTTTCCGAGACTGTGATAATTCGTACCTAAGTTGTTATAGCATTTTGCAATACCAGCGCTGTCCTTTAATTGAAAAAATAATACCAACGCTTGGTCATTATATTTGATTGCGCTGCTATAGTCTCCCTTGACACTTTGGATAGATGCTTTTTCTTTGTAGGCCTCCGCTCTGGAAGGCAACAAATTTTCCGCTTCTGCAATTTTTAGTGCGTTATCAACTAATTCTTCTGACTTTGTAAGCTCTATGAATTGGTATTCGGAGGACAATTGAAGCAAAATGCCGACTCTTGTTGAATCATTTTTTGCGGAGTTCAAGAGCGTATTCAGGCTGTCAACTTTTGATTGCCCGTATGAGGCAGTTACTGAAATCAGAAAGATTGTAAAAAAGAAAAACAGGCGTTTTGACACGTTAATGATGATTTAGTTCGGGTCGCTAATTTCTATTTTTTCAAATAAATAAAATGTACAATTATTTGTCAAAACCTACATAAGAATTTTAAAGGCTCATTTCCACAATGGGTACCAATCAAGTTTTATCTCGTGTCCAAAGAATATCCTGGTCGAGGCCTCGAAGGACTCAGTAAAATCGGAGACCATAAAATGGTGAACAGGTTTCGCGCTTGCATTCATTAAACTTTGCTCCGATAGATAGTTTGAAAGTTTTTTAGTTACGACCGAGGCAGAATCTAATGTGATGATTTTGTTATGGTAGAAATCGTTGATCTCCTTGTGGATCAACGGGTAGTGTGTACAGGCTAAGATGAGCGCGTCAATTGAAGCTAGCAATTGATCTGAGAGGTAGTTGACGATAATTTCGTGGCTAATTTGACTATTGAAAAAGCCCTCCTCGATCATCGGTGCAAGTAACGGTGTGGCGAGTGAGCAGATATCTTGTTTAGGGTTAATCTCTTTAATCTTCCTCGCGTAAATGCCGGATTGAACTGTTCGTTTGGTACCAATTAGGCCCACTTTTTTGCCTGCTAAGGTCGAAGCTACTAGCTCTACCATCGGGTCAATCACATTGATGATGTGCGCTTGGTAGCCCACGTATTCTTTCAATAATTCGTAGGCTGCTGAACTGGCCGAATTGCAAGCAATGACAATTACTTTACATCCTCTTTCAAGCAACAGATCAACAATTTTTATTGAATAGGCCTGAATCGCTGCTTCTGACTTATCCCCATAAGGAAGATGTGCCGTATCACCAAAGTAGATGATCTGCTCATGAGGCAACTGCTGATGAATTGAATGCGCTACGGTCAGCCCCCCTATACCGCTGTCAAAAATTCCAATGGGAGAGCTAGGGCTTTGGTTCAATTTATTTTGCTTAATCGTTAAAGAAAAAGCCCCATTAACCTGGGGCTTTTAAGACTTAAAATATCTGCCCAGTTAGGCCACGTTAGTTGATAATTTCGCAAGTTTCACTTCTTTAGCTTCACGGTGATTGCAATAGCTGCATTTGTAATGCTTTAAAAGTAAACCAGTCTCATGAGCAGTGGGTTTGACTTCAATCTCTTCTTTATCAATCTTGAGTGTAAAGAATCCACACTCGCTGCATTCTTCGGCATGTAAATAACTGTCGTATTTTTCAATCTTTTTGTAACCTGTTTTATCATCTAACCACACATCATAATCTACTGAATGCACGTTTGCTTCTTCTGCAATTTGCCCTGCATCTAAATGAATATCTTCTTCTGATTCGTCAAGCTTACGCATCGCATTTCCCTCTGGCGAAATCCTAGGTGTATTGCGTAGTTTAACAAGTCTTTTTTCTACGTAACGCGGATAGTAGATTCTCACCATGCTGTAAAAGACAAAATAGAAAATGACGACAAAGCAAATGGTTATAAAAATCCGTACCCAAAACCAAAGATCCCCTTTTGTTAAAATCTGCTCAGTGGCCACAGAGTTAGCATAAAAAGCGGCAGCGAAGATCAGTCCTAAAATAGCATACCAAAAATAACGTACCTCGTGGAGATTTACGTAGTCATATTTCTCTTTATAGTCTTTGATTTGAAGTACTCGAAATTTATGATAAAGGAAAATAAGGATAGCCCCAACAATCGATGCTACCGTCCCAAAATCCATGTATCGATCCCAGGTAAGTACAAATTCATGCTCCATATTTTTGTTGAGGTTTTTAGGTAATCCAAAGTTAACAGAATCTTTCGATCTTGGGGTGAATCACAAGGAAAAATTACATTGTTAGAATCAGAAAATGGAGACATCTGATCGATAATTGTTGATTTGCTTAAACTTAGAAGTGTTTTGATTTTGTATAATTGCACTCGTTTTAACTGAAATCAATATGGCAAACGGCTTACTCAAGGGCAAACGTGGGATTATTTTTGGCGCTTTGGATGAGAATTCAATCGCATGGAAAACCGCGCTAAAGATTAAGGAAGAGGGGGGATCTTTTACACTCACCAATGCACCTATTGCCATGAGAATGGGCAAAATCAACGAATTAGCGGCTGCTTGCAACGCTGAAGTAATTCCGGCTGATGCTACTTCGGAGCAAGATCTGACCAATCTTTTTGCTAAATCTATGGAGGTCTTGGGGGGTAAATTGGATTTTGTCCTGCATTCTATTGGCATGAGCCCCAACATACGAAAAGGAAAGTCATACGGGGATATGAACTACGACTGGTACCTGAAAACGCTTGATATCTCGGCCCTTTCCTTTCATAAAGTACTACAGACTTCCGAAAAACTGGGCGCGTTAAATGAGTGGGCGTCTGTCGTTGCATTGAGTTACATAGCCGCGCAAAGGGCGTATCCTGATTATACCGATATGGCACAAGCAAAAGCCATGTTAGAATCCGTTGCCAGAAGTTACGGCCAACGTTACGGCACAGCCAAAAAGGTACGGGTAAATACGATCTCGCAATCACCTACGAGAACCACGGCAGGCGCGGGGATTTCCGGCTTTGATGTATTTTTTGATTTTGCGCAGATGATGTCACCCCTCGGAAATGCAACTGCTGAAGATTGTGCGAATTATATAACGGTCATGTTCTCTGACTTTACGCGAATGGTGACGATGCAAAATTTGATGCATGATGGCGGGTTTTCATCCTCCGGTATCACGCAGCAAATGGTCGACCGGCTGTCTAAGTAGTTATTCGTTGGAAATTGTAGATGATTGCATTTCCTCCTTGTAAAATTAATTTAGGGCTAAACATCCTTTCGAAAAGGCAAGATGGGTTTCACAATATTGAAACGTGCTTCTACCCGATCCCTTGGACTGACATTTTAGAGGTTATCCCGGCAAGAGAAACAGAGTTGACTTTTTCTGGTAATTCCATTCCCGGAAGAGCGGAGGAAAATCTTTGTTTAAAAGCCTATAACCTATTAAAAAGCGATTTTGACATAGAGCCGGTTAAAATCCATTTGCACAAAATTATCCCTATTGGTGCAGGATTGGGGGGAGGATCGTCTGACGCGGCATATACTCTTCGGTTGCTAAGCAATGTTTTTGAGTTGTCTTTGACGCCCGATCAACTTAGAAAATATGCCGCGCAACTGGGCAGCGACTGTTCATTCTTTACACAAGACAAACCTCAGATTGGATCTGGCAAAGGCGAGATATTACGTGAGCTAGACATCAACTTAAAAGGTTTTTGGCTGATTTTGGTTAAACCTCCTATCCATGTTTCCACCCAACAAGCGTATAGTGGAGTTGTGCCCAAACAGCCGCAAATTCAACTTGCAGAAGCACTACAACTACCCATTACACGATGGAAGGGATTACTAGAAAACGATTTTGAAGAATCTATTTTTAAACAGTATCCTGAAGTCGGAGTTATAAAAAATCAACTTTATGAACTGGGCGCGGTTTATGCCAGTATGAGCGGATCGGGATCTTCGGTTTTTGGGCTTTTTGAAAAGCCAATCAATTTAAAAAGCTTGTTTCCGCAGATGCAGTACTGGGAGGGACCCCTCAGTTAAAAAAATTGGACTTTGGTCAAGAGAAAAGTTCAGGGCTGCCTACCCTGAACTTTTTGGATTTATCTATTCTTCTTCCTTCTTCACATCTGCACCAGCCGAAATTTTTTCTTTTATTTTTTTCTCGAGCTCTTCCATCATCTCCGGATTATCTTCAATCAATTGTTTCACAGAGTCGCGGCCCTGACCTAATTTATTGCCATTGTACGAAAACCAAGAGCCAGATTTTTGGATCACATTTAGTTCTACGCCCAAATCAATAATCTCTCCCGATTTAGAGATTCCTCTACCGTACATAATATCAAATTCAACTACTTTAAAAGGAGGAGCCACTTTGTTTTTTACCACTTTGACTTTTACCCGGTTTCCGGTAATATTATCGGCATCTTCCTTGATCTGGCCAATTCGTCTTATATCCAATCGAACAGAAGCATAAAACTTAAGCGCATTCCCGCCTGTTGTTGTCTCAGGATTCCCAAACATAACACCAATTTTTTCGCGTAGCTGATTAATGAAGATACACGCGCATCCTGTTTTTGAAATAGTACCCGTTAATTTTCGAAGGGCTTGCGACATCAATCTGGCTTGCAGACCCATTTTACTTTCGCCCATCTCGCCTTCTAATTCAGCCTTGGGTACCAACGCGGCAACAGAGTCGATTACGATAATGTCGATCGCACCCGACCGAATCAAGTGTTCTGCAATTTCAAGCGCCTGCTCGCCATTGTCTGGCTGAGAAATCAAGAGATTTTCAGTATCAATGCCCAGTTTCTCTGCATAGCTTTTGTCAAAGGCGTGTTCTGCATCAATAAAGGCAGCCAAGCCACCCTTCTTTTGCGCTTCGGCAATAGCATGGAGCGTTAGCGTTGTTTTTCCGGATGATTCAGGTCCATAAATCTCTGTCACACGGCCGCGCGGCAAACCACCAATACCAAGTGCGATATCTAAGCCAAGCGATCCTGTGGAAATAGCCGGAACATCACTCACCTTTTGGTCATTCAACATCATTACGGTGCCTTTGCCGTAGGTCTTCTCCAGTTTATCGATTGTTAGCTGCAGGGCTTTCAGTTTTTCTTTTGCGTCACTCATAGTTGTTAGTAGTTGTTGTTTCGTTTTTAATTGGCTCAAATTACCACTAAATTTAGAAAGGCTGATAAAATTGAAATGCTAAATTAATTAGTAATTACTAAAATACAAAGCAAAAATAACTTTTAATCAAAAAAATTTTTGAAACTAACCTAATTTGCGCCCCCATGTTGAAAAAAGCCATTTGGAGCCTATCAATTATTGGCAGCACTCTGATTGTTTGGAACTGGTCATTGATTTACTACGGTATTCGCCAAGGAATAGGTCAGTTTGAAATTATTTGTAATTCACGACCCGTGGCCGAGTTTATGGAGGATCCTTCCTTCCCCGATTCGCTAAAGTCTAAATTGAAGCTTATTGAAGATGTAAGGAAATTTGCCATTGACTCACTTGGACTTAAGGATACGGAGAACTACAAAACCCTTTATGACCAAAAGAATAAAGAAGTTATGTGGGTGGTGCAGGCATGTGAGCCATTCGCTTTAGTGCCAAAGCAGTGGCATTTTCCGGTTGTAGGATCCGTTCCCTACAAAGGCTTTTTTAATAAATCAAAGGCGCTTGATTTACGAAAAGAATTAGAGGAGGAAGGCTATGACGTAAGCGTACGAAACCCTGGTGGATGGTCTACTTTGGGATGGTTTACCGACCCTATTTTAAGTGGCATGTTGGATCGAACCGAAGGTGACTTGGCTAGTCTCATCATTCATGAAATGGTCCATGCCACCGTTTTTGTAAAGGATGATGTCGACTTCAATGAAAACCTGGCTGATTTTATTGGCGATACTGCAGCGTATGATTTTCTTAGGTATCGATTTGGCCCCTCCTCAAAAGAGTATATGACCTATCTTCACCAGGATCAGGACTATCGAAAATATACAAAACATATTTTGAGGGGCACACGCTCATTAGATAGCTTGTACCAAACGATGAAGCTAGATGATCCTTTCGATCAAAAGCAACAGCAAAAGGATTCGATGATCTCGAAAATCATTTCTACCATAGACACTCTTCAGTTGTTTGAAAAAAGAAATTCTGCTTCACTAAAAAAGAGGCTTCCCAACAACACCTTTTTCATGTCGTATCGATTGTACAAATCGAAGCAGAACATTTTTGAAGAAGAACTAGATAGGAAATTTAGAGGTGATATGCGAGCTTATGTCCGATACCTGAGTGAGCAATATCAATTCCTCTGATTTGCTGCTCCCTCTCATTAAGTAATTGTTAAGTTAGTAACATTGGTTTTTAATTAGCTTAATTTAGGTCTACTTTTATTCCGCAATAAAAAGCGTTGAATATGGCCAATAAGCCAACACAGAAAGTTCTGGTTGTAGATGATGAAGAACCGATCTTAGAACTTCTGAAATATAATCTAGAAAAACAGGGATACGATGTGCGAACAGCAGGAGAGGGAGCCGAAGCAGTAGAAATCGCCAGGAAATTTCATCCTGATTTGGTGCTGTTAGATATTATGATGCCCAAAATGGATGGTGTAGAAGCATGCCGGCAAATTCGCGCCATGCCCGAGTTAGTAAATACCTTTATCGTTTTTTTAACAGCCCGTGCAGAAGAGTATTCAGAGATTGCTGCTTTTGATGGTGGCGCAGACGACTATATTTTAAAGCCTATCAAGCCTCGCGCATTGATGAGTCGAATCAGTGCGATTTTCCGAAGAGATTCGAAGAAAAAGCCAGCATCCTCGCAAATTAAGATTGGCGATCTTACTATAGATCGCACGAGCTACACCATTCGTGTAAACAATCGCGAAGTTAGCTTGCCGAAAAAAGAATTTGAGTTGCTCTTCTTTTTAGCGCAAAATCCCAACAAGGTCTTCAATCGAGACGAACTCCTTCAAAACATCTGGGGGTCGGATGTCTACGTATTGGCAAGAACGGTTGATGTGCATATTAGAAAAGTGCGAGAAAAAATTGGGGAGGACTACATCACCACCGTAAAGGGCGTTGGGTATAAATTCAATATCGGCTAATTCGCCTATCATTTTTCGTAGGTTCTGATCATTTTGTACTTTGCAAGCCATTTGTTTAGAAGATGGTTTATAGTGCGCGTACGCTTGCTTTGCTGCTCGCTGCTTCCATTGCGGTAGTAACGGGTTTGTTCTTGTCTTTAGTCGAGAATGTAGATCAGAGTGCGCTGATCGTTGCTGCTATTATTAGTTTCTCATCGTCCTATATACTCACTTTCGTCATATTAGAGTTTTTGATTTTTCGCGAAATCAATAAAATCTATAAGATGATGGGTAAACTTCGAAAGAAGGAACTTTCTGGAATAGCCAAGGAAAAATCGGGCGCCCTCAATCCACTACGAAACATTAACGAAGAGATATTCTCCTTTGCTACCCTTAAGCAGAAAGAAATTGACGAGTTGAAAAAACTGGAAGCCTTTCGCAAGGAATTTATCGCAGACGTCTCGCACGAATTAAAGACACCCATCTTTGCCGCACAGGGTTTTGTTCATACGTTATTAGATGGAGCCGTGAATGATAAGAATGTGCGAACTAAGTTTTTGAAAAAGGCGGCAAAGAGTCTAGATGGCCTCGATGAGTTAGTTCAAGATCTTCTGACGCTATCGCATTTGGAAACGGGCGACATTAAAATGCATTTTGAACAGGTTGATATGCGCAAAATGTGTGAGGAAGTAGTCGAGCAATTCGAAGAAAAAGCCGAGAAGAAGAAAATCACTGTGCGGGTTTTGGCTGATCATCAGGCAAAGGTTTTTGTGTTTGCAGATGCTAAACGACTTTATCAAGTACTCACCAATTTAGTTTCCAACGCCATTAAATACAGCGGTGAACACAGCGAGGTCTCCATCACATTCGATGTATCAAAAAAGGCGGTGACTACCTTTGTGACGGACTCCGGAGAGGGTATACCATCCAATCACCTGCCGCGGATTTTTGAAAGATTCTATCGGGTTGATAAGAGTAGAAGCCGTGAAAAAGGGGGCACGGGTCTTGGATTGGCCATCGTCAAGCATATCTTGGAAGGGCATACCTCAAAAGCCGAAGTTCAAAGTACAGTAGGAAAGGGCTCGGTGTTTAGTTTCAAATTAGCACGTGCAAAGGCCGATGATTCAGATTCATCAGACGCATCGTAAATTGCCGCGTGAAAAACAGCAAATACAATTTTAAGGACTCCGTCTTGTTTGAGAACCAAGACTATGTCTTGATTAACAAACCGCCTTTTATTTCTACGTTGGAGGACCGGCACGATCCAGATCACATTTTGAGCCTGGCCAAGCAATGGATTCCCGATGCGCAGGTTTGCCATCGATTGGATAAAGACACTTCTGGCGTACTTGCACTTGCCAAGAACCCAGAAGCCTATCGCCACCTTAGTATGCAATTTGAGAATAGGGAAGTGTCAAAGACGTACCATGCAGTAGTTGACGGCATCCATTCTTTTCAGGAAAAATCCGTTGAGGCCTCTATACTTAAGCTCAATGATGGCACCGTCAAGATTTCAAAGGAAGGAAAGCCCGCACTCACCTATTTTACCACCAAAGACACCTACAAAGCCCATACCTTGGTGGAATGTCATCCCATTACAGGGCGTATGCACCAAATTCGAATCCATTTGCGGTTGCTGAAGGCGCCCATTACCGGGGATGAGGTATATGGGGGTAAGCCATTCTTTGTTTCTTCCGTTAAACGAGGATTTAATTTAAAAAAAGAAGCAGAAGAGACGCCACTGATCAAGCGAATGGCTTTACATGCATTTTCGCTCGAATTTGCCCTTTTGAACCACGAAACGGTCAAAATTGTAGCTCCTTACCCGAAAGATTTTCAAGCCTTGGTTAAGCAATTGAGCGAAAACAGGAGATAATACAGGTGCAAAGCCCCAAAAAGCTAAAAATCAAATGGCAGGTGTTGGATATTCAGTTTCTTGAACCTACTTTTGTGTCCCTTTTTAAAAGGCAATAGTTATTTTATCGTTTAAAAGCTAACAAAGTGGATCACAATAGTTACAAAACACTGAATGCCAATGATGCAACTGCCAACAAGCAGTGGGTGATCGTTGATGCCAAAGATCAGATTCTAGGTCGTCTGGCAAGTCAAATTGCCCGCGTTTTACGTGGCAAACACAAGACAAGCTATACACCCAATACTGATATGGGAGACCATGTGGTTGTTATCAATGCTGAAAAAGTAAAGATGACCGGTAAAAAAATGAACGATCATTTCATGTTTTTCTACTCTGGCTTTCCGGGAGGTCAAAAGCAGGTATCGCCTAAAATGATGTTGGAAAAGCACCCCTCTAGATTGGTTGAGCACAGTGTGCGTGGTATGCTTCCAAAAAATACAATGGGTCGTCAGTTGTTTAGAAGCTTGCATGTATATGCAGGTGCAGAACATGATCACGCGGCACAAAAACCTAAAGAATTAAAGTTTTAATACATGGAGATAATCAACACCATCGGACGGAGAAAGACCTCAGTAGCCAGGGTTTATGTAAAGCCCGGCAACGGTCATATTATTGTGAACGAGAGAGAATTGAAAGATTATTTTCCGTCAGAGATACTTCAAACAACTGTGAAGCAGGCGCTTACCCTGGTAAAACTGGAAGGCAGCTATGATGTGAATGTGAGTGTAGAAGGCGGTGGTACGAAAGGTCAAGCCGAAGCGATTCGTTTAGGGATTGCCCGTGCATTGGTTACGATCAACAATGAAAATCGTCCTGCCCTGCGAAAAGAAGGTTTGATGACACGTGATTCACGCATGGTGGAGAGAAAGAAACCAGGTCGTAGAAAAGCAAGAAGGAAGTTCCAATTCAGTAAGCGTTAATCGATAAGCATGGCAGAGAATATAACAACTCAGAGTTTGATGGATGCAGGTGTTCATTTTGGACACTTGACCAGAAAGTGGAATCCTAAGATGGCAGAGTACATCTACATGGAGAATAACGGCATCCATATTATTGATTTGAACAAGACGCTAAAGTGTCTGGAAGAAGCGACCTATGCGATGAAAAACATCATACGCTCTGGCCGTAAGATCATGTTTGTTGCTACGAAAAAGCAAGCAAAGGACATTATCAACCAGGAAGCAACTCGTCTTAACATGCCTTTCGTAACCGAGCGTTGGTTGGGTGGTATGTTGACCAATTTTGCTACTATCCGTAAGTCATTGAAGAAATTGGCTCAGATTGACAAGTTGATGAAGGATGATGCCTTCAACAACCTGGCCAAGCGTGAGCGGTTGATGATTGCCCGTGAGAAAGCGAAATTAGAGAAATTGTTAGGTGGTATTACTGATTTGAATCGCTTGCCTGCCGCTTTGTTTGTGATTGACGTAAAGCGCGAGCACATTGCCGTTGCAGAAGCTCAAAAACTAAATATTCCGGTTTTTGCAATGGTAGATACCAATTCAGATCCTTCGAATATTGATTTCCCGATTCCTGCCAATGATGATGCGTTCAAGTCGATCTCGATCATTACCAACCATTTGGGCAAGGCCATGGAAGAAGCGTTGATGGAGCGTAAAAAGGATAAGGAAGAAGCTGGGATGAAGAAAGAGGAAGATGATAAGAAGAAAGTTGACGAAGCCGTAGAGACAAATTAATTGTTGATTGGCCAAACTCACGCCTGCCTCCCGGCAAGGCAGGTACGGCCGATTTTAAATAATCAAAACATCGGCCTTAAAGTCGATGTTTTGTTTTTTAGGGTATTAGTAAAAGTAAATTTTTAATTAATAAAGTATGATTAGCGCACAAGACGTAAACAAACTCCGCACCATGACCGGTGCAGGTATGATGGATTGTAAAAAAGCTTTAACCGAAGCAGAGGGTGACTTTGACAAGGCTATTGAAATATTGAGAAAGAAAGGACAGAAAGTTTCTGCTTCCCGCTCAGATAGAGATGCAAAAGAAGGCTCTGTGTTCGTTAAAGTTTCTGACGATAAAAAAGAAGCCGTATTGATCGCATTAAATTGTGAAACTGATTTTGTTGCGAAAAACGATGAGTTTCAAAATTTAGGCAAGTTGATTGCTGAAACTGCTTTTGCAAAAAAGCCTGCAACGAAGGAAGCTTTGTTAGCTGAAGTAGTCGGTGGTCTTTCATTGAATGACAAGATCACTGAGTTGGTCGGCAAGATCGGAGAGAAGTTGGAAGTAAGCTCATTCATCCACATGAAGGGTGAGGCTGTTGTTCCTTACATCCACTCAGGAAGCAAATTAGGCGTATTGGTTTCTTTGAAAGGTGTAAATGGCAAAGACGTAACCGAAGCGGGAAAAGACATTGGTATGCAAATAGCTGCCATGAACCCAGTAGCGGTGAATGAAAGCGAAGTTGACAAGACATTGATTGAAAAAGAAATGGAGATTGCCAAGGCTCAAATTTTGGCAGAAGGCAAGCCGGAGCACATGATTGAAAAAATTGCGCAAGGTAAGTTGAACAAGTTCTTTAAGGAAAGCACATTACTTCCTCAGACTTTTGTGAAGGACAATTCGAAAACTGTCGCGCAATATTTGGACAGCGTGACCAAAGGATTGACAGTGGTAGAATTCAAGAGAGTAGCAATTGGATAGTTGACAAGTTCACTGATAAAAAAAAGGGAGCGATGAGCTCCCTTTTTTATTGATGGCTGTTAGAGAAGTAGAAGGTCTTGTGTATAGCTGACTACCAGTCTGAACAAACAAAAAGTATCTATTTTTTTTTCATAAGCCGTTCTGAAAACCGGACGGTAGCCCAAGTAAGAAGAAAAGTCAACACCAATCCAACTGCGATGAAGCGAAGAACAACTATTACATCTCCAAGCAATAGTTGGTATGAAAACACTTTTGAATTTTCCAGATCTTGAAAAGCAAGAAAGAGTCCGATTATTATTGAGAATCCAATCCATCCTGCTAAAAGAATGAAAATGTATTTGCCTACACCAGTAAAAGCAATATCAAGATTACTCTTCCTCCAGTAAGTGATAACAACCCCGGCAAGGGCCGCATTGATTACCAGAAGAAGAATAAATTCATTCATCAGATTAGTCTACGATATTTTTTGAAGTCAATTTAAGAATAATACAAGCGAGGAGGGACAAACAAAAGATGAATAGCCCATACATGGCAGTTATCACGGCTACTCTCATACCTCCCATAACAACTTGAAAAGGCCACACTTGCGTACCCTCCGATAGTGCGCCAAAAGCTTGGAATAATCCAAGAATAGTAGAGGCTGCTCCAAAAGCTGCGGCTAGAACGCCAATCTGCCTCACCGCTTCAACAAATTTTGATACCTCTCTTTTTTGAGAAAGTCTGAAAATGGAATAGATGACCAGACCAATGTTGATGGTCAATAAAATCGACAGGGGAACCATAAAGACAATACCTCCGTCATTATGTAGTTCAGTAATTGATAAAGCGAGCATAGTTTTCATAAAGTTTAGTTTTAGTTTTTGTTTCAGCAAGGTTAAAGCATAAAAGCATCAAAATTTTTTCTTTCTGACGAATTGGCCATCACAAAAGGGTTATTGAAGTCCTGGCAAAGGATGTGGCGAAAAGGTATTCAATGTTGTCGAAAAGGTGTGAACAGCCTCTAATCTGCTGTTTTTAAATAAGTCTTGCGGGATTTTTCCTAATTATGCAGACAGATGAATCGAACGACAACTTGGTTGGATTATGTTTTCACTCGCCAACGGTGGGTGATCCATGTTTTCTTTTGGCTGTTCGTGTTGGCGTTGTATGTGATTTTTTTTGGGCGCAAAAATAATAACTACCTCCAGACATTTTTCTTTGTCGGTCTGTTGATGCCCGTCACCATTTTCACCACTTATTTCCTGAACTATTACCTGGTGCCCAATTATCTAATGAAGGAGCGCTATGCCTATTTTGCCGCCTATTTTGTTTATGCGCTTGTCGGATCGCTTTTCCTGGAAATGATGATTTCAGCAGTAACGTTTATTGTGATGGCTGAACTGAATATTCACGACATGAGCCCCGCTTCCATTGATTTATTTTTTTTACTAGCCTCTTTGTTAATGGTGGTCTTCTTTGCGATGGGCATCAAGATGTTATTGCATTGGAAGCAGTCCAAAGAGGATTATCAAAAGCTGATGCGCGATAAGATTGAAACCGAGTTGAGGTTTTTAAAAGTACAACTCAACCCACACTTTCTATTCAATACATTGAACAACCTTTATTATCTTACTACCGCGAAATCCGATAGAGCACCACAAGCAATTCTTCAGCTAAGTGAAATTTTGGACTATGTACTTCATCAAGGCAAAGCCATGCTTGTTCCCCTGGAAAGCGAGCTGAAGCAAGTAGATAATTATATTGCTTTGGAGCTATTGCGGTACGAAGACCGAATTGAAATTAGCAAAACAATTGAAGGCAATATCAATGAAAAGCAAATTGGTCCGATGATGCTGATTACGCTGATTGAAAATTCATTTAAGCATGGTGTAATGAAAACGGCTGGAAAAGCTTGGATAAAAATACATATTCATAGCTCGCCTCATAGTACAACAATTGAAATCAGCAACAGTGGTCGGCCGGCCAAGCACGGTGCCGGCATTGGGCTTTCTAATTTGCGTAGTCAATTGGATCATTTATATCCTGAAAAATATTCTTTGCAAATTGACAGTGCTTTGGCTGATCAGTTTTCCGTTCGGTTGGTTTTAAATTCATGATATGAAGATCAGGTGCCTTGTTATAGATGATGAACCATTGGCGAGAAAGCTCATGATCTCACATATTTCAAAAATTCAAAGTTTGGAATTGGCAGGGGAGTGCACCAATGCCATTGAAGCTGGCAATTTTTTGCGAACGTCAAAAGTCGATCTTCTTTTTTTAGATATTCAAATGCCTGAGATCAACGGCCTGCAATTTATAGGCACTCTTAAAAATCCGCCCGCGATTATCTTAACAACCGCCTACCGTGATTTTGCGCCCGAAGCTTTTGATTTAGATGTAGTGGACTATTTATTAAAACCGATCTCGTTTGAGCGGTTTACTAAATCAGTCAATAAATTTTTTGATAAGCGATTGGAAGGAAAAACAGGTGAAGTCTTAGATCCGGAAAAATCATCGGCTTTCATTTATTTGAAGGCAGATCGAAAAAATCATAAGATACATTTGCAAGAAATCATTTACATCGAAAGTTTAGATGATTATGTGAAGGTGCATTTAAAAGAAGTTACCTTGGTTACTCGCGAAAACATCAGCTCTCTTGAATCCATACTCCCCAGCGGTTCATTTGTTCGGATACATCGCTCGTTCATTATTAACACCCAGTACATTTCAGCTATCTCCTCGGACAGCATTGAAATCAAAGGGAAGGAACTTCCGATAGGCAGGGCATTTAAAAAATCTGCCATGGCTGCACTTTCTGTGAAAAGAGATAAATGATTTGTCAACTATCAACCTTCAGGATTTTTGAAGCCTTAGAGGTTTTCTCAACCCTAAAAATCAAATGTTGGTCTTTTGTTGTTCAATTCTTGGAGGTGGATTTTTTCGAATTCATTTCGGTTGCCAAACCATTCTAACACTTCCTCCCGTTTGATAAACGCTGGTGTGTCATTTAGAATTAGTTGATACGAACTCCGTTGCCAGTCGGAAATATTTTTTGCGAATCCATGATAGATAGGATTGCAATGGATGTAACAAATGATATTGGTAATGTAGCGATCATCGGTTATTTCTTTTCGTTTAAAATTGGGTATGAATAGGCTGCCTTTGCGATTGTACATTTTGTTGAAAGCTTGCGTGTAGCCACTAAATAGGTTACTGAATTGCTTACTTATTCGATATTCTAACTTTTGGAAAGTTTCGAACCTTCCAAAAACTGATTCAATTTCCTCTTCTGTTTTTATTTGAACTAAAAAATGAATATGGTTTGGCATCAGACAATACGCGAATGTATCAGCCACGGGACTGATGAAGTGTTGGTATCTACGTAGAAAATAACGATAGTTTTCGTCCGACAAGAACAGATTTTCAAAACCGTTGGCGTGGTTATAAAGATGGTAAAGCTTTCGGGGTTCCATACTTTTTGACAGGTTACTAATAGATTTCAAACTTTTGGAAAGTTTGGAACTTTCCAAAAGCTATTATCTTGAGATTAGAAAGTTAAAACTTTTCCCCATCTTTGCACTAAGTCATTGAGACTTGCAAATTGTAAAGCCCATGAAGTCCTTTATCTTGTTCGTCCTCGCTTAAGAAGCTTCGATGATCATTTTTGGTCGCAAAGACCAAATCGTTTCCCGGAAGGGATTTCTTCATTTTTTCATACTTTTAATTTTTCATAATGAAAGCTTTTACAACTAAGGCATTTTCTATTTTTCGCTTATTCAAAGAAGCCGTAAAAGGCTCCGAACAAAACTTCACCGAAGGAAGTATCAATCGCGCCATTTTTCTCTTGTCCATTCCCATGATTTTGGAAATGGCGATGGAGTCCTTGCTGGCGGTGGTGGACATATTTTTTATCAGCAAACTAAATAACAACGATGCAGTGACCGCGGTAGGCTTGACTGAATCAGTATTGGCGATTGTTTATTCGTTAGCGATGGGTTTGGGTATGGCGGCTACGGCCATGGTAGCGAGGCGCATCGGGGAAAAGGATCAGCCAGGTGCGGCAGTGGCAGCAGTTAACGCTCTTTACATTGGTTTGATTGTTTCGATTGTGATTACTCTGGCAGGAATTTTCTTTTATGATGATGTGCTGCGGTTGATGGGCGCATCGGAGAGTGTGATTTCAGTTGGCTCAGGATATACACAATGGATGTTGATTGGGAATATTACCATCGTTGCTTTGTTTTTAGTGAACGCTATTTTCCGCGGTGCGGGTAGTGCAGCCATTGCTATGCACTCGTTATGGATAGCCAATATATTAAACATGATTCTTGATCCGATACTCATTTTTGGATGGGGACCCATTCCTGCACTAGGAGTGGAGGGGGCAGCTATTGCTACTAATACTGGAAGAGGTGCTGGTGTGCTTTACCAACTGTACTATCTCTCAGGCGAAAAGGGAGTCATCAAAATTCACAAGGAAAATATAAAAATCGATTGGAATATTATCACCCGCCTTGTGAAGGTATCAGCGGGTAACATCGGGCAGTTTTTGATTTCTACCGCCAGCTGGCTTTTTATGGCAAGGATTATTGTAACTTTTGGGAGTGCTGCCTTCGCTGGCTATCAGTTTGCTATTCGGGTAATCATATTTACGATTCTACCCTCTTGGGGCATGGCCAATGCAGCAGCAACGTTGGTAGGTCAAAACCTGGGTGCCCAAAAACCGGAGAGGGCAGAGCAATCTGTATGGACGGCTGGTTTTTTGAATATGGTTTTCCTCGGCTTGATATCCATCACTTTTTATTTTGTCTCAGACCCAATCATGCGAATCTTTTCATCCAATGAAGAAGTAATTCGCTATGGCGCCCAATGTCTTAAGATTGTGGCTTTTGGCTATGTCTTTTACGGATATGGAATGGTGATTGTTCAATCGTTTAATGGTGCAGGAGATACCAAGACCCCAACCATTCTTAATTTGTTTGGCTATTGGCTTTTCCAAATTCCGTTGGCCTACTTACTAGCAGTACAATTTGGCCTTGGGCCGAGCGCTGTTTTTTGGGCGATTGCTATTGCCGAATCGGTGATGGCGGTTATTGCCATTGTTATCTTCCGACAGGGGAAATGGAAGGGAGTTATAATTTAGGTCAATAGTCGACAGTCCGCGGTTGAATAGTCCATGGTCGATAGCCAGTAAGTGAGGTGGCAATTTGCGATCGACTATGGAAAATCGACTATGGACTTATTGACCTTTCTTAAACGCAGCCTTCACCGCATTATTCAATTCTTCACCGGCTTTTTTCAAACTGGCTTCTACCTCTTTCCAACGTTCTTTGTTTTCTGCGTCATTTTTAAATTTGTCAGCGGCTACTTGTAGCTCCTCAAATTTTTTCTTTAGGTCAGCCTCCACGCGAGTACTGGCATCTTTGGCCTCCACCAAAAATTGATCGAATTTCTTTCCAAAGTCCCTAAAAAACTTTTCGGCCGAGCCTTCGTGGTTTGATTCTTCCATTTGACATTTCTTTTAATGAAGAAAAATCTAATCAACTGTTGACATTCCCATAGAATAAATCAAGGTTGGAATTTTAAATGTGAAATTGAATAGATTGGACTACGGATCGGTTCCTTTCGGGGGTTCATCGACCAGGTGGCTACTATTTGCAATTTTGGTTTAAATTTGATTTTTAAAACCTACCCATTTTGAAAACCAAGCTCATTTTTCTCTTTTTGGCTGTTTTGATCGTAGTCTCTGCCTGCGCCAAATCTAACTCAGGTTATAAACCGCGCTTTAAGAAGCTCAATCCTAACAAGCCGATACCTTGCCCACAAAAAGATTGTTGAGTTTATGCGGAAAATTGTGATTGCTATTGATGGGTACTCCGCTTGCGGCAAAAGTTCTACAGCCAAGAACGTAGCCAAGGAGTTGAACTATCGATACATCGATTCCGGGGCGATGTACAGAGCCGTCACCCTTTATTTTTTAGATCATCTGGTAGCGATCACCAACTGCAAGGAAGTTGAAAAGGCAATACGCGAAATCCAGCTTTCTTTTCGGGTCAATGCAAAAGGGGTTTCCGAGTTGTTTATGAATGGCATTAACGTAGAAAAGGACATTCGAAAAATGCGAATTTCAGAGAATGTAAGTCCGGTAAGTGCCCTAAAAGAAGTTCGCGAAGCCATGGTGGCCATTCAACGAAAGTTGGGGAAAGAGAAAGGTATCGTCATGGATGGCCGAGATATTGGATCGGTTGTGTTTCCCCATGCCGAGTTGAAGATTTTCCTTACAGCAGATATCTTGGTGAGGGCTTTTAGAAGGCAAAAAGAGCTTCTTCAGCGCGATGACCTGGTCGATATTGATACCATTGTCGAAAATCTCAACTCTCGTGACCAAATCGATAGCACTAGAAAGGAAAGCCCGCTAGTCAAGTCGGATGATGCCATTTTGATTGATACAACTCACATCACTATCGATGAGCAAGTGGACGAGGTGGTTAGGCTGGCTTTTTCGAGAATTGTAAGGTCTGTCTGATCCTTATTGACGACCCAGTTCAACGCGCAAAAATTCTTTGATTTGACTCCTCTTTGCTGCTTGAATTTAATTGCTAATTTTGCCACGTTCCTTCCTAAAATGCCTTTTTTGGTTGAATTGAGAAGGGATACTAAACTTAACTTATTGCCAACTCCTCATGGGCAAATTCATCCGACTAAAAAAAGGTTTTACCATTAATCTGGCAGGCAAAGCTGTCCCCAAAGTGGTCGAAATTGAGCAACCTGAAACTTTTGTGATTAAACCCACGGACTTCTATGGTATTTACATGCCAAAACCAGTCGTAAAAGAAGGAGACACCGTGAAAGCAGGTTCTCCTTTGTTTCATGATAAAAAACACGAAAATATCTTGTATACAGCTCCGGTCAGCGGAGAGGTGGTCGAGATCAAACGTGGCGAAAAGCGCAAGCTGCTAGAAATAAAAATATTGGCTGACAAGAAGGTAGAGTACGAAACCTTTAAAAAGCACACGGTTTCAGAAATAGCTAATCTGTCGGCAGTAGAACTGAAGGAGCAATTGGTAAAGTCCGGAGTTTGGCCTAATCTTATTCAGCGCCCTTTTGGCGTAGTGGCCGATCCTGCTACAACACCAAAAGCCATACACATCTCTGCTTTTGATACTCATCCCCTGGCTCCGGATTATAGCGTGCTCTACAAAGGGCAGGAGCACTATTTTCAAATTGGGATTGACGTGTTGAAGAAGCTTACTTCAGGTGCAGTTCATGTGAACACACACGCTACCACCGAAATTTCAACCGTTTTTTCACAGGTGAAGGGTGCGGAGGTGAACAAGTTTTCCGGGCCTCATCCGGTCGGATGCGTGGGAGTTCAAATTCATCATCTAGACCCCATTAATAAAGGGCAAACCGTTTGGACGACTACGCCAGCAGGTGTAATTCAAATCGCGAAGCTTTTGTTAAACGGGGTGTATGATTCATCAAAAATAGTGGCATTGACAGGTTCTGAGGTTAAAGCCCCCCAATATTATAAGACCTACACCGGGGCATCTGTCAAAAAATTTCTTCAAGGTAACTTAAAGCAAGAAAACGTTCGCGTGATTTCGGGCAACCCGTTAACCGGATCTTCCATTGGCAAGGAAGGTCATATCGGGTTCTTCGATCAGCAAGTCTCCGTTATACCAGAAGGAGATTACGCGGAATTTGTGGGTTGGATTACCCCGGGTGAGCGTAAACTAAGTTTCCACCGAGCCATCGGCTTGTTTTCTTTTCTTTCCCCCAACAAAGAACGAGTGGTGGACACCAATACGCACGGAGAGCCACGCGCTTTTGTGCAATCAGGTATTTTTGAGCAGGTAACTCCAATGGATATTCTACCCACTCAGTTGATTAAGAGCATTTTGGCAGAAGACATTGATGAAATGGAAGCACTGGGCATCTATGAAGTAATCGAAGAGGATTTGGCGCTTTGTGAGTTTGTAGATGTGTCTAAGCACAAGGTGCAGGAAATTTTGAGAGAAGGTCTTGAGTTAGTTCAACAAAGTTAATACAGCGGTCAGATGGAGTTTATTAAGCATCAGATAGAAAAAATAAAGCCCAATTTTGAGAAGGGTGGAAAGTGGGAGAAGCACTATTATTCCTTCGAGGCATTAGAGACATTCTTGTTTGCGCCAGCAACAACGAACGGAATAAAGGGAGCACAGATTCGCGATGCCATTGATTTGAAACGGTTGATGATGACCGTGATTATTTCGATGGTTCCTTGTTTGTTGTTTGGAATGTGGAATGTGGGTCACCAGCATTTTTTGGCCATTGGTCAGGCTGCTTCGTTCATGGATAAATTTTGGATTGGAGTAGTTCAAGTAATGCCGATCGTAGTTGTTTCATACGGTGTAGGTTTGGGTATTGAGTTTGTGTTTGCCACATACAGAAGACATCCGGTCAACGAAGGATTTTTGGTAACGGGAATGCTCATTCCGTTGGTCATGCCTCCTGACGTACCACTTTGGCAAGTTGGCTTGGCCACTGCTTTTGCCGTGATTATTGGTAAAGAGGCTTTTGGTGGAACGGGCATGAATGTGATGAATGTTGCTTTGACGGCTCGCGCCTTTTTGTACTTTGCTTACCCTACTGATATTTCGGGAAGCGTTTGGACTTATATTGGTGAGGCAAAGACAGTCGCTGGATACTCTGGTGCAACGCCTTTGTCTTTGGCCGCAGATGCAGCCACAACAGGAACCAACGTAGTTACTTCCCTCAACTCTTTTGGTGCTGGCTGGAATGAAGGTGTATTTTCGTTCTGGAATATGTTTATGGGTATTATGCCAGGTTGCATTGGCGAGACATCCACATTAATGTGTTTAGTGGGTGCCTTTATTTTGGTAGCCACAGGTGCAGGAAGTTGGAAAGTGATATTGAGTGTTTTTGGAGGTGCTTATGCAATGGGCCTTCTGTTAAATCTGATTGGCGGAAATGCCTTTGTAGAAATGCCCGCCCATTATCATTTGGTGATTGGCGGATTGGCTTTTGGCGCTGTCTTCATGGCGACAGATCCGGTAACTGCCTCGCAAACAGAAACAGGGAAATGGATTTATGGGGCTCTGATTGGTATCTTTACCGTTATGATCCGGGTATTCAATCCAGCTTATCCTGAGGGCATCATGTTGGCGATATTGTTGATGAATGTGTTCGCCCCTCTCATTGATTATTTTGTAGTTAGTGCAAACAAAAAAAGAAGATTACAACGTGCGACAGTCTAACCTTTACATCGTTTTATATGCTGCGGCCATCACTATTGTGTGTGGCGGAGCATTAGCAATTGCTTCACAAACTTTAAAGCCCCTTCAAGATGCTAACATCGAGTTGGAACGCAAGAAGAATATCCTCGCTACAGTAATGGAGTTGAAAGACGGAGATGATGTTGTAAAGCTGTATGCTTCGCGGGTGAAAGAAAGTGTTATTGATTTTCAAGGTAATGTAAAAGTGGGCATGAAAGCAAGTCAGGTGGTGATTGCTGAACAATACAAGCTGAAGCCAGAGGAACGCCTATTGCCTATTTATGAATTTAGAAATGAGACCGATTCAACGAAAATTGAAAATGCGGTAATGCCCGTCTATGGATATGGATTATGGAATAACATCTGGGGATTTGTTGCGCTACAATCTGATTTGAATACCGTGCAGGGTGTAAAGTTTGAGCATGCCGGTGAGACGCCCGGTTTGGGTGCTCGAATTACTTCTGATGATATACAAGTTCGATACAAAGGGAAAAAGGTTTTTGAAGGAGACAAGATCATGTCCGTTCAAATGCAAAAAGGAGAGGGCATGGATTATTCTGCCGATCCGCATAAAGTAGATGGAATGTCAGGAGCAACCCTTACCGGAAAAGGTGTAAACAATATGCTCGCGGATTATTTCTCTTGCTATAAAAATTATTTAAAGAAGAATCAACAAAATTTATCGCTAAACCTATGAGCACAGCAACAGCGGAAGTAGATATGGTGGAGAAAAAAGCAGAACCGCTTTTCTCTAAGAAAAACAAAAAGCTGATTACAAATCCACTTGACATTGATAATCCAATCACGGTGCAGATCTTAGGTGTTTGTTCTGCCTTGGCAGTGACGACTCAGATGAAACCTGCTTTTGTTATGTCCATCGGATTGATGGTGGTAACGGCTTCCTCCAACGTGGTGATCTCAATGATGCGAAATTCAATTCCTTCCCGTATTCGAATCATTGTTCAATTGGCTATTGTATCGCTATGGGTGATCTTAGTAGATCAGATTTTGAAGGCTTATGTCTATGACGTCTCTAAGCAACTATCAGTGTTTGTTGGGCTAATCATAACCAATTGCATTGTGATGGGTAGGTTGGAAGCGTTCGCTATGGGTAATAAGCCCTGGCCTTCATTTTTAGATGGAATTGGGAATGGTTTAGGATACGGCATTATCCTGATGATGGTCGCCTTCGTTCGTGAGTTGTTTGGTGGCGGTAGCCTTTTTGGATTTAAAGTATTTGAATCAATGGGCGTTCACTATACCGGCAATGGCTTACTGTTGTTACCAGCGGGTGCTTGTATATTGGTAGGTATTATTATTTGGGTACAGCGTACCTTGAACGGACATCGCGAGACGCATTAAACTAATTTGATATGGAAAATTTAGTAAATATTGGTATCCGGTCGATTTTTATCGACAACATGATATTCGCCTACTTTCTGGGAATGTGCTCGTTCCTCGCCATTTCCAAAAAAGTAAAAACTGCCATTGGCCTTGGCGTGGCGGTTGTTTTCGTAATTGGAATAACCGTTCCTATCAATTGGTTAATTCAAAACCGTGTGTTGGTACCGGGAAGTTTGGCGTGGCTGGGTGACGATTTTAAAAATATCGATTTGGGCTTTTTGCAGTTCATTATATTCATTTCAGTAATTGCTGCTATTACCCAATTGACCGAAATGGCAGTTGAGAAATTTTCACCCGCACTGTATGGCACACTGGGAATTTTTCTTCCATTGATTGCTGTAAATTGTTCTGTATTGGGCGCTGCATTGTTTATGGTGGGTCGCCCCTACAACTTGACAGAAGCAACTGTTTTTGGACTTGGTTCGGGAATAGGTTGGATGCTGGCCATCGTTGCACTAGCAGGAGTAAGAGAAAAAATGAAGTATTCAAATGTACCTGCTCCGCTTAGAGGGCTGGGCATTACATTCATATTGGTAGGGCTGATGTCGCTGGGGTTTTTGAGTTTCCTCGGCTTCTCTTTATAAAAATTGGCGAACAATAAATAGAAAGGCTTCGCAAGAAGCCTTTTTTGTTGGTAGGCATTTGATAGGTAAATTGATTTAACAAAACGTGTATGAAAGGCTTTGCTGGAAAGATCGTTCGGTACTTTTTTAATGGTACCCTTTTTATTGTTCCGTTGGTAGCAACTGTCTATTTCATCATTGTTTCCTTTCAATGGCTGGACAGTCGATTGAATTTGCCTTATCCGGGCGTTGGCTTTGCCATCATACTAAGTGTGATAACGTTATTTGGCTATCTCACCTCCAATTTTGCATTCAAGACTTTTTCAAATTGGTTTGACCTCGGCATTAACCGCATTCCATTGGTGAAACTAATCTATTCGTCCGTCAAAGATTTGTTGGCCGCTTTTGTGGGCGATAAGAAAAAATTTGATCGCCCGGTGCTGGTTCGAATCAATAAAGAGAACCAGTTACACCGAATTGGATTTGTTACCCAACAAGATTTAAGTGAGCTGGGACTAAAAGATATGGTTGTTGTTTATTTTCCTCAATCTTATGCGGTAGCGGGAGATCATTTTGTGGTGCCTCGCGAGAATGTTCAGCCATTGAATATCCTCGGGGCCATTGCAATGAAGTTTATTATTTCAGGAGGAGTGAGTGGATTTAGTCAGGCTGGGGAATAGGGAAATTTAGAAATAGATTGTAGTCATTTTTGTACCTTTACCAAGCTGATGAAGTTCTCAAACTATTTTGTTGAAACTCGTAGAAGACCGGATAGAAGTGGCATTGAAATGGATTGGATCGAGAGAACATATCTTTTTCCGCAGAAGGAAGTTGTTCAGTATGATGGAAGAATACGAAGATGGAGGTATTTTGATGAAATTGGTAAATATTTGAGAGTAATAGTTTTAGAAGACGGAATAACAATTCATAATGCTTTTTTTGACAGGTCATTTAAATAATAAGCCATGAAATCTCCATGAGCGACTAGCACACCCGAACGAAGATGAATTTTGCTAATTTTAGTTGGCCATTTAGGCCACCTAAAATTATATGGAAAGCACAGAAATAAGTTTTGAGCAAGCCG
>Ga0068876_10000505_pt1 | contig 31846 bp, 25 predicted proteins | sample NOAtaG_6_FD_66442 | JGI IMG/M metagenome (GOLD analysis project Ga0068876, IMG submission 66442) | Freshwater lake microbial communities from Lake Erie, under a cyanobacterial bloom - NOAA_Erie_Diel5S_2200h metaG | ecosystem: Environmental > Aquatic > Freshwater > Lake | place: USA: Ohio, Lake...
CCAAGTGTGGATCAACCGTCAGTCAGGCGCGACCGAACCCAGCACCGGGGTGGCGTATCCGAATATCAACGTATGGCCTGCCCCAGAGCAGTCCAACTATTACACCTTCGTCTACTGGCGGCTTCGCCGTATTCAGGACGCTGGCAACGGTATCACGACGCAGGACATCCCGTTCCGCTTCTTGCCGTGTATGGTAGCAGGTCTAGCGTACCATCTGTCGAAGAAAATCCCCGGCGCGCTTGAGCGCAGCCAGATGCTCAAGATGGAATACGAAGAGTTGTGGCAGCAAGCTGCTGACGAGGACCGCGAGAAGGCGTCGTTGCGTATCGCACCGCGTCAGATGTTCTATTAAGGAGATAGCATGCCAAATAGGTTTGCCTCCGGTAAATGGGCTATTTCGCAGTGTGACCGCTGCGGATTCCGCTATAAGCTGAAGCAGCTTCGGCGTCTCGTCATCAAGACGAAGAACGTCAATATCCTCGTATGCCCGTCCTGCTGGGAACCAGATCAGCCACAGCTTCAGTTGGGGATGTACCCAGTTGATGATCCTCAGGCGCTGCGTAACCCGCGTCCGGATACGACATATTATCAAGGCGGCTTGACTGGTCTCCAAGAAGAAACACAGGGCGAAGTGCCCAGCGAGAACGTGCTGGCGTTCGGTACACCGTCAGGTGGTAGCCGTGTAATCCAGTGGGGGTGGAACCCTGTTGGCCTGAATGATCCTTTGGGTTTGTCCGGCCTTGTAAATGTGCTAATAGCACATGGTGACGTAGGCACCGTAACTGTTCAGACGGAGAATTAAAATGGCTAAAGGTGGCAAGACGAATAAGCAGATGTTGAATATGGGCCGTAATCTGGCGAAGATTGCGAACCAGAAGAGCGGCAGCAAGCCGAAGAAGGACATGGGAAAGGTCAATAAAAATGGCTGATTATAAACAACCTAAGGTCTACACACAGGCCGACCTCGGCAACAACGGCTATCCTAACAAGATTGCCAATACCCAGACGCAGAAGACCCGTGGTACGGGCGCGGCGACCAAGGGTACTGGGCACAGCAAGAAGATGGGCTAATGAACTACGCTACTCTGTTCGAGACGATTAAGGGTTACGTCGAAAACGACTTCCCCAACACCTCATGGACCGGCTCTGACGGCTCCAGCACGGTTACGTTGACATCCACCGAACAGATTAACACGTTCATCCAAGAGGCTGAGCAGCGTATTTTCAATACCGTCCAGTTGCTGGACCTCCGCAAAAACGTGACGGGTAACTGCACGTTGGGGAATAAATACCTGTCTGTACCTTCCGATTGGCTGGCTAACTTCTCAATCGCCGTGATCGACGGGGATGGGAACTACGAATATCTGTTGAACAAAGATGTGAACTTCATCCGGCAGGCGTATCCCAACCCCAGCGATCAGGGTCTCCCATATTGCTACGCCTATTTCGACGAGAACTCGTATATTCTTGGGCCTACACCCGATCAGAATTACAGCGTAGAGCTTCACTATTTCTACTACCCGCCTTCGATTGTGACTGCGGGGACGTCGTGGTTGGGCGATAACTTCGATAGCGTTTTGCTTTACGGCTCCTTGCTGGAAGCCTATACCTTTATGAAGGGCGAACAGGACATCATCGCGGGCTACCAGAAACGGTATGACGAAGCGATGGCGATACTTAAACAGCTTGGCGAAGGTAAAAACCGTCAGGACATGTATCGTTCTGGCCAAGTTCGATATCCGGTGAGGTAGTATGTTTAACGGTTTAAACGATGTCGGAAACGTGATGGTCATGACGACCGAAGGACGTGGCTTCACGCCTGAGGAAACTGCTGAGCGCGCTCTCGATAAAATCATCTACGTGGGTAGTCAGGCACACCCTGCTATTCGCGATCAGGCCGAAGCCTTTAAGGACAGCATCCGTCAGGTGCTCGTCCACTACATGCACGAGGCAGTGCGGTCTCATAACGTAACTCTGGTAAATAAATTCAAACAGGCGGGTCACCCAGAGTTGATCCCGATCCTCGACGCATAAGGAGGCCATAACGTGGCAATTACACAAGCAATGACTACGTCGTTTAAGGCCGAGCTTATGCTGGCTGTACACGATTTCCGGGCTACTGGTGGTGACACTTTCAAGCTCGCTCTTTACACTTCGTCCGCTTCGTTGGATGCGAACACCACGGCGTATACATCCAGCCAAGAAGTTTCGGCTTCGGGCACCAACTACACAACTGGTGGTGGTACGCTGACCAACCTTGGTGTTGTGACGTCGAACAACTCAGCTTCAACGGGCACGGGCTTCACGGACTTTTCCGACCTGACCTTCGCTAACGCGACGATCACGGCTCGCGGTGCGTTGATCTATAACAGCACGCCTTCGGCTAACTCGAACGCGAACACCACGCTGACGAACGCTGCTGTGGCTGTGCTGGATTTTGGCTCGGACAAGACCTCGACAGACGGTGATTTTACCATTATTTTCCCAACGGCAACCAATACCACCGCTATCATCCGTATTGCGTAAGGAAAACTAATGGCTTTCGTCCTCGCTGATCGCGTTAGGGATACCACTACTACAACTGGTACAGGTACGGTAACGCTCAGCGGGACCGCACCAACAGGGTACCAGACCTTTGGTGATGGTATCGGTAACGGCAACAATACCTATTACACGATCAACGCGGACTCTCAGTGGGAAGTTGGCATCGGTACCTACACGGCTTCCGGTACGACCCTATCACGTAACACGGTGTTGGCATCAAGCAATGGCGGTGCGCTTGTAGACTTTGCCTTAGGTATTAAAGACGTCTTCGTTACCTATCCAGCCGAGAAGGCGGTTACGGATGTTTACGGTACGGCGCTAGCTGCAACCACTACGGCTAATATCGCGGGCGGCGCTGCGGGTTCCATTCCTTACCAGACTGCGGCTAACACCACATCGCTGCTTGCAGCGGGCACAGGCGTCCTGATTGGTGGTGCAACTCCATCATATACGATGTCTCCGTCGCTGACGCAGGTTACTGTTGCTGGCAACCCATCTACGGACCTTCAAGTTGCCACCAAGCAGTATGTGGACACTCAAGTGTCCGCTGGCATCCACTACCACGCACCGGTAATGGTTGAAAGTCCAACCAATCTGAACGCGACGTACAACAATGGCACCGCTGGGGTTGGCGCTACACTGACAAATGCTGGAACGCAGGTTGAGTTGATTATTGACGGTATTTTCACGTCGCCGGGTGACCGCGTCTTGGTTTACCAACAGACCAACCCAATACAAAACGGTATCTATGTTGTTACAACGGTAGGTACAGTTTCTACAAACTGGGTGCTGACGCGTGCCAGCGACGCAGACACTTACATCAACGCTAGCGCAAACGGTCTGAGCGAAGGTTCAACCGTATTTGTCCAACTAGGCGCAACCGGCGCAGGCGAGACCTATACCTGCAACACGTCGGGTGTAATTACCTTTGGTACGACAGCAATTACGTTTGCTCAGATTTCATCGGCGCAGATTTATTCGGCTGGCACTGGCCTCACGCTAACCGGGACGACATTCAGCCTTACCGCACCTGTTGCGACCTCGTTGGGCGGCACGGGTCTCACCACATTTACCTCTGGCGGCGCAGTCTACGCGACGTCTGCAAGTGTGCTGGCCACAGGCACGCTACCTGCAACGGCAGGTGGTACAGGACAAAGCAGCTACACAACTGGTGACTTGGTCTACGCGACCTCAGGTACGGCGCTTGGTGCGCTGGCTGACGTAGCCACTGGTAATGCGCTCATCTCAGGCGGTGTTGGTAGTGCTCCTTCATACGGTAAGATTGGCCTTACGACGCATATCAGCGGCACACTGGCTGTCGGTAATGGTGGTACAGGCGCAACCTCGCTGACGGGTTATCTCGTTGGTAATGGCACCTCTGCATTTACGACAACAGCCACTATTCCAACCAGCGATCTGTCGGGCACAATCAGCCTCACCACGCAGGTCAGCGGCACCCTTGGTGCAGGTAATGGCGGTACTGGTCTCAGCAGCTACACCGTTGGCGACATCCTCTACGCCTCTGGGACTACGACGCTAAGCTCATTGGCTGATGTGGCTACCGGCAACGCACTCATATCTGGTGGTGTCAGCAACCCTCCATCATGGGGCAAGATTGGCCTTGTAACGCATATTACCGGCACACTAGAGGTGGGCAACGGTGGTACAGGCGCGGTCACCCTGACTACTCGGGGTGTGTTGATTGGTAACGGCACCAACGCTGTTAGTGCTACGGCTGCGGGCACCACTGGTCAGGTTCTAGTCGGCAACACAGGTGCGGACCCATCATGGGCCACCCTCACTGGTATCGGCGTAACTTCGTTCAGCGCAGGCACGACGGGCTTTACGCCAGCGACAGCCACAACTGGCGCGGTCACACTCGCAGGCACACTAAACGTCGCCAACGGCGGCACCAGCAATACCACACTGGCGGCTAACTACCTCCTTAAGGGTAACGGCGTATCACCTATTGCTACGTCAGTGGTCTACGACGACGGCACGAACGTCGGGATTGGTACGGCTGCACCGGGCACAAGGTTAGATGTTGTAGGCCCAGATAATAATGGCGCTCAGTATCGTACATCTACGCGGACCATAGGTATCGGGTCTATAAGCGGTGTAAACGCCCTCTACGGTGGTTCTGGAACTGAGCTTACATTCCACATCGGCTCAGAACGTATGCGCATCAACGCCAGCGGCAACTTGCTGGTGGGGACTACCACGGACTTCGGCGGGCGTCTAACGCTTATCCCAGCAACAACACCAACAACCTTTGTTGGTGGTAACCAATTACAAATCGGCGAAGCTACAAACAATACCGCCTACCGCTTGCAAGTGGGGTATATCAACCACCCTGTGCAAGGTTATGTAGGGTCAATACAGTCCTACGCGGGTGGCGTCCCCTCGTCATTAGTCTTGCAAGGCGCTGGTGGCAATGTCGGCATAAACACCGCAGCCCCCGGTGCAAAGTTAGAGACATTCAATGACATTGGCGGCGTAAACGCACTCAGGCTTAATACTAATTTTGCGGGTGGTAACTACGTTGACATAAACCCTTACATAAGCGGCGTATCCAACGGCGGGTTCTCTATCTCGCTCAACGGAACTATTCGTCAGACAATCGACACCAGTGGCTCAATCACAGCCAACGTCGATTTCCGTGCGCCGATCTTCTACGACAGCAACAACACTGCTTATTACGTTGATCCGAATAGCACATCAAGGATTGTGCGTTTAGCTCTTGATAACGGCGATAACTTGTCGTGGGGTGGTGTCTACGGGGCGGGCATACCGACCATTGCTGGTTCAACCAGTAATGGTTTATACTTTTACCCAACCGGTTCGACCGCTGGCAATACGTTCACGATGTTCAGTTCGTATGCAATCGCTACTGGTTCTATGCGTGCCCCCCTCTTCTACGACAGCGATAATACCAGCTACTACCTTGATCCTGCTGGCTCCAGCGTGCTTGGGATCATCACGGCACAATCCACCAATGACGCGCAGCTTTATCTGAACGGGAATGGAACGTCGTGGGCTGGTATCCAGTGGACGGATGTCAGTGGCAGCGACAACATGTGGTACAACGGCTCCACATCTACGTTTGCCATCGGCGGCGGTGGATCGGTTGTTGCCAATAAAAAACTGCATATTAACGGTGGGACAACCATCGGAAGCGGACTTGCTGCTTCATCTAGCGGCGTGAATGGCTTGCTGATTGAAGGTGCGCTAAACGCGGGTAACGGCAACCTCACACCCGCAGGAACAGCCTTTAGCAACGTCATTACTGGTCGCGGCACAAATCGTGTCGTGGCCTTCGACGGCAATGGCACCGTGCCGTCTGTCTGGTGGACCAACGGTGGCACTGCCATCGGCGCTATCGATGCCATTTCTGGCGGCGGTCTTGCTCACTGGGCGAACAACGGCAGTAGCTGGCAACAGCAGATGGCGGTTAACTATGGCAACGTCACCATAAATACCGATATCCGCTCGCCGATATACTACGACAGCAACAACACTACGTATTATGTCGATCCCGCATCTGGTTCAAATCTAGTAGGGCAAGTCCAGATTAACGGCGGGACTACAATGTCTGGCGGTTGGAACAGGGCGCTATACCTTGCATCCCAATTCCCTGTCATTGTGATGAACTCAGGAAGCGTCAAATACTCCGCTATCGGCGTTGATTACACCGAAGCTCAGAGCGGCATGGTGTTTTGGGTTAACGGCAACAGCGCCGACATAACCAACGGCTCTGCGACAATAGCGCTGCGGATAAACACTGGAAACTTCATCGTAGCCAATGACGTCCGTGCGACTATCTTCTACGACAGCAACAACACTGCGTTCTTCGTAGACCCCAACAGCACGTCGGTGCTTAACACCATTCGGGCAAGTAGGGTTCAGTTCTCTAACAGCAACCCAGCCATTGTGTTGGATAACACCAGCTACCAAATACTGTACGACCCGACAGGGAACGCCGCCCTCTACCTCGGCGGCGCGGACCCAGCCAACTATTACGACAACAGCACGCACTACTTCCGCACCCGTGGCGGTAGCAATATGGCGGTCATGAATAGCAACGGTATTCAGGCCCCTATCTTCTACGACTTAGCTAACACTGGGTATTACGGCGACTTTGCCGGTACTTCTAACCTTTTTAATCTTACCATCAGCGGCGGGGGTAACAAGTACCTCCAAATCCAATCGACCGACGGCGGCGAAGCTATGGTGCGTTATCTCGGCGCTACTGGCCCCTCTTGGTATGTCGGTAAGCGAACGACATCGCAACTTGTTGATACTGCGTCCTTCCATTTTTACTCCGAGAGCGCGGGGGCTACGGTTGGCGGTATTGATGTATCCGGCAATATGTTTGCTTCTACCTCTTTCCGTGCACCTATTTTCTACGACAGCAACAACACTGGGTATTACGTCGATCCGGCCAGCGGTACGGTTCTTGGAGGTACTGTTTCAATCCTCGGCGGTAGGAACATCACTCTTAGTACTAGCGGCGGCAACGTGCAGATTAAAGGTGATGCTGGTGGCTGGTCTAATGGACTACTGTTTTACGGCTCGTCTAATACCTTTAGGGGCGGTTTCGGCGCTCTAGGTAGCGGCGACGGATTGTCTTACTTATGGGCTGGCAATGACTACAACAATGCCGCGCTTTATCTCTACGCATCCAATTACGCCGAAAGCCCCGGCTCGTTCCGCGCCCCCATTTTCTACGACAGCAACAACACCGCGTACTATTTTGACGGGGCCAGCACTTCTAACTGGAACACCTCCGGCCAACAAGGCTTCCACACCTTTGGTAACTACGGTCTTGGTATTGTTGGTACATACTCGCCAACGCGCTACCAGCTTGTTTGGGCTTTAGGCGATGCGTACAAAGGCAACGCAGATGGGACCAGTTTAGCCAGCGCATACGGCCTCTGGTTCTCGTATCCCAGTGCTGGCGGACCTGCTGCAAACCTCTCTACGCATGGCTTGATGCTCATCCAGAACGGCGTGTTTCAAGCATCGCTTGACCCAAGTATGCGCGCCATCGGCGATATGCGTGCGCCTATCTTTTACGATTATAACAACACTGCATTCTTCGTTGACCCAAACAGCACTTCGGTCCTTAGCACTGTCCGCGCTGCTGGCATTCAACATTCATCTGGCAACAACGCCATTATTTTGAATAGCGGCGTATGGACGCAGTTTTGCGACGTTAATGGGGCGACCAAGTTGTGGCTTGGTGGAACCGCCGATCCGAATAATTATTATAACGCTAATATTCACTACTTCCGCAACAATTCTAGCTCCAACACCATGACGATTGATAGCTCTGGCAATGTTGTAGCTACAGCAAACGTCACGGCATATTCAGATGCTCGCCTCAAGAAAGACGTTGAGACCATTGGTGACGCGCTTGGTCTCGTCGGTAAGATGCGCGGCGTGCGGTATACCCGCATCGACACTGAGAAACGCAACGTCGGTGTCATCGCGCAGGAGATGTTGGAAGTTATACCTGAAGTGGTTCATCAAGGCACGGGTGACGACGACACGCTCTCTGTTGCTTATGGTAACCTTGTTGGTGTATTAATAGAAGCAATCAAGGAACTCGAAGCCCGCGTGGCCGAATTGGAAGGAAAGTAAATATGGCACTTACGTACACTTGGGCGATCACGTCCTTGAAGAAAACCACGGATGTCACTCTCGACATCGACAACGTCGTCGTGCAGACCACATGGACCTGCACTGGCACGGACGAAGACGGCGACAGCGGTACGTTCAACGGCGCTACGCCGTTCTCGCTCGCGACCGTAGACCCTGCTACGTTCATTCCTTATGAAGACTTGACAGAAGCCGATGTCCTTGGTTGGATAGAGGCCGTTGTTGTCGGTTCTTACAAGGAGCACGTCGATGCGCAAATCAACAAGCAGATTGCGCTAATCAAAGACCCAGTAGTGGACGTCCCTAATGGCGATTTCCCGTGGGACCCAACCCCGACACCAACACCACCAACACCAACACCCCCTGTTACCCCCACCGCAGCACCTGAAGGAGAAGAGTAATGAATCCAGAACTTGATAAGTATGACGTTGAGAAGCAGGCCGCGCCGGAAATTACGGTCGTCCTGTCTATCCAAGAATTGAACACCGTTCTCGCTGCGCTTGCTGAAATGCCGCACCGCGTCTCTGACCCGGTCATCCGTAAGGTATTCACACAGGCTAACGAGCAAATTCCGCAACAGCGAGTAAACTAATGTCTGACCCCCGCTGGTTAGAGACGGCAGAAAGTTTCCAAGGGTTGAAAGAAATACCCGGCCCTGCGCACAACAAGGTCATTCTCGGATGGCTGGAGAAGTTACGCGCTTGGTGGAGGGATGACGAGACCCCTTGGTGCGGTGTGTTTGTCGCACACTGTATGGATGAAGCGGGCCTACCGTATCCTAAATACTACATGCGTGCACGAGACTGGGCGGATTATGGTTCGCTTTTACGTCGTGACCGACTGGCTCCCGGAGCTATCCTTGTGTTTGGCCGTACAGGTGGCGGGCATGTGGGTTTCTATGTGGGGGAAGACGCTGGACATTATTATGTGTTGGGCGGCAACCAAGGCAATTCCGTTAGTGTGATGAAGATCGGTAAGACCCGTCTCATTGCCTCTCGGTGGCCGAAGGGCGAACCTGTCATTGGCGGGTACGTGTTTATGAAAGGTGGAAAAGTCTCCACTAACGAAGCATAGGAGTTTATTATGAATAAGAACGAAGTTTATGGCGTAGTTCGTACCATCCTCGCCGCAGTTGGCGGATACTTTGCGGGTCAAGGCGTAATCGACTCTGAGACTGCCGTTGCACTTGCTGGCGCTGGTGCCACCATTGCTGCTGCTGTTTGGTCCATTAAGTCGAAGCGGGTACCAACTCAGGATTAAAATAGGTTTATTAGCCCACTAACGAAAGGAGGGAGGCAGAATTATGTTCGGTTTCTCTCCTTTCGCGACTACCGCCTTTGCGGACATTCTTGAGACCAATCGGGCCAACCAGAATGTAACTGGCGTTGAAGCTACGTGCTCCCTTGGCTCTGTCACGGTCGCAGCCGAAGTTAATATCTCACTTACTGGCGTCGAAGCCACAGGAGACATCGGGCACGTTGATGCTCGGTCGATTGTTAGCGTATACCTAACTGGTGTCGAAGCTCTTGGTGAAGTCGGCACCGCTGCCGTATCTGCCGCTGCATCTACTGGCGTTACTGGCGTCGAAGCCACTGGCGAAACGGGCACAGCAAATGCCACAGGCACAGCCAATGTAATCCCCATAGGCGTTACAGCCTCAGGTGTAATCGGTACGGTTGCTACCAGCGCAGGCGCTGCGGTCTTCCCAACTGGGGTTCAAGCTGCGGGCGAAACAGGCACGGCGACTGTCGCGGCCTCTGGAAGTGTGGTTGTCACTGGCGTCGAAGCTATTGGCCAGACAGGCACGGTAAACGTCGCAGCGGGAGCCAACGCATTCGCTACAGGCGTAGAAGCCCTTGGCCAAACAGGCACGGCTGAAGTTTCAGGTAAAGCCTTTGTCTCCGTCACTGGCGTCAGCGCCACCGTTGATCTTGGCAGCGTCGTTGTCCGCATACCGAAAATCGTGCCTGTCACGGGTGTAGAGGCTTCTGGCGCTATCGGTAACGCCACCGTTATAGGTGGTTCCAAAGTTTATCTTGTTGGTGTACAAGGGGTAGGTAGAGTTACCACTCCGCTTGTCTGGGGCGTTATCAATGACAACCAAGACGCGAACTGGCAACCGATTGATGATGCGCAAACTGGTAACTGGGCGACGGTAGATGATGCTCAAACACCAAGCTGGCAGACGATTGATGATTCCCAAGCTGGGGATTGGGTACAAGTGGTAGACGGCAACACCGTTGTTTGGGTACAGATACCGACGTAAGGAACGAAGATGGCAAGTACGTATAGCAATCTCAAAATCCAATTAATGACCACGGGTGAGAACTCGACCACGTGGGGCGACGTCACAAACGTCAACTTAGGCACTGCCTTGGAAGAGGCCATTGTTGGTTCCGATGATGTCACTTTTGCCAGTGCCAACGTCACACTGACCCTATCCAATACCAACGCTTCGCAAACTGCTCGCAACATGCGGCTGCGCTGCACGGGTACTACTGGTGGATCAACTCGCAACCTCGTGGTACCTGCGATTGAAAAACCGTATATCGTCCAGAACGACTGCGCGGATAGCATCGTAATTAAGACGTCGGCTGGCAACGGCATCACCGTCCCTGCTGGTAAGACCATGTGGGTCTATAACAACGGCACGGACGTAGTGGATGCAACCACTCACCTCACGTCACTTACGCTTGCCTCGGCCCTTCCTGTTCTCTCAGGCGGCACAGGCTCCAACACTGCTTCTGGTGCACGGACCAATCTCGGCCTCGGCACAATCGCCACGCAGAACTCAAATGCCGTCACCATCACTGGTGGCTCAATCACAGGCATCACTGACCTTGCTGTTGCCGATGGCGGCACAGGCGCTTCGAACGCTGGGGACGCACGGACTAACCTTGGTCTCGGCTCTCTTGCTGTTCTCTCGTCGATCAACAACTCCAACTGGTCTGGCACTGCTCTGGCTGTTGCTAATGGCGGCACAGGCGCAGTCGATGCACCAACTGCTCGGACTAATCTTGGCGCTGGTACAGTAAACTCGGTGGCTGGTACTGGCACAGTAAATGGCCTAACCCTTACCGGCACGGTCACTACATCTGGCTCACTTACTCTTGGTGGCGCGCTTTCCGGCGTCAGCCTGACTACGCAGGTCTCAGGTATATTGCCTGTCGCCAATGGCGGAACAAACGCTACAACAGAGTCCGGTGCACGCACAAGTCTAGGTGCTACTACGGTTGGGGGTAACATGTTTACCCTGACCAATCCCGATGCGATTACTTTCCCACGTTTCAATGCAAACAACACGGTCTCTGCTTTGGATGCTGCGACTTTCCGGAGTGCAATCGGCGCGGGTACTAGCTCGACTACGGGTACAGTTACTTCGGTCGCTATGTCGGTCCCCGCGTTTCTTTCTATTTCGGGTTCACCGATCACAAGTTCTGGTACGCTTGCAGTCACCCTTTCCGGCACGGCACTCCCTGTCGCCAATGGCGGTACTGGCGCAACCACCCTTACGGGTGTTCTAAAGGGTAATGGCACTTCGGCTTTTTCCGTTGCTACTGCGGGCACTGATTACGTCGCCCCCGGTGGCGCACTCGGCACACCTTCATCGGGTAACTTGGCGAACTGCACCTTCCCAACACTAAACCAAAATACCACTGGTAGCTCTGGTTCCTGCACCGGTAACTCGGCAACAGCTACGACTGCTACTACAGCTACTACAGCTACTACAGCTACTACGGCTGGGTCTGTTACCAACGCTGTAACTTTTAACACCTCGGGTGGTGCAGCCGCTGGCACGACGTTCAACGGGTCCGCAGCGCGTACGATTGATTACAGCACGGTGGGTGCTTACGCTGCTACTAACCCATCGGGCTTTACGTCAAACGTCGGTACGGTAGTTTCGGTAAGCGGTACCGGTACGGTTAACGGTATCACGCTCACCGGTACGGTTTCATCTTCGGGTAACCTAACTCTAGGCGGTACTCTTTCCGGTGTTAGCCTCACGACACAAGTGTCAGGTACGCTCCCGATTGGGAACGGTGGTACAGGCGGAACCACACAAGGCACTGCGCAGACTGCTCTCGATGTTCCTTCCCGTGCAGGTTCAGGTGCCAGCGGTACATGGGGTATAAGCATCAGCGGCAACGCAGCCACAGCTACTTCGGCTACCTCGGCTACAAACGCTACAAACGCGGCAAACCTCGTAGCGGCCAACTTCTCTATCGTAGAAAGCGGCGGCGTCCTGTACTTCAAATATGGGGCGACCAATATCGCTAAGTTGGAAAGCAACGGAGCGTTTACCGCACTCAATAACGTCACAGGATTTGGGAGCATCTAATGGCACTACCAACCAGCGGACCATTAACTCTTGCGCAAATCCAAGGTGAATTTGGCGGCAGCAACCCTATCTCGTTAAGCGAGTATTACGCTGGCGGTGGTCTGGTGCCTGCGGGCACGACTGGTACTTATGGTGCTGTGCCCTCCTCTGGTGCGATTAGCATCCAGAACTTTTATGGTACGAGCAATTTCGTACCCGGCACGTTCACCTTTACAAGTAGCGGTAGCTTCACCCTCCCATCGGGCTACTCCACGGCTGTCATTGAAGTCTGGGGTGGCGGTGGTGGTGGCGGTACGTTCGGCGCTGCTACTGCGGCCACAGCGGGTGGTACATCTTCTGTTTCGGGTACTGGCGTTAGCCTTACATCAAACGGTGGCGGGGCTGGCTCTGATGCTTCGTCGTTAGGTACTGTCGTCTCCGGTGGCGCGGGTGGTACAGCTAGTGGCGGCTCTACCAATACGACTGGCGGTAGCGGTGGGAATGGTACGTACGACAGTCTATCCACAAACGGCATCGGCGGTGCAGGTGGTAACACAGCCGCTGGTGTCAACGCGTACACATCAGGTGGTACGGGCGGGGCTACAGTAGTTGCTGTTGCGAATACCGCAGGTAACGCTGGAGGACCTCCCGGTGCGGGCGGTAGCGGCGCTGTCGTATACATAGCCGCTAAAGTCAACCAAGGGCAAGGTGGTGGTGGTGGCGGTGGTGGTGGCTACTCACGGGTCACAGCTACCGTAGGTTCATCCCCCGCAGGCACTGTGCTAACCATAACAGTTGGCGGCGGCGGCTCTGGGTCCACACAAGGTAATACTATTTCAAACGGTGGCGCTGGCGCTGGTGGCTACGTCGTGATTAAGACGGCATAAGGATATGACTATGGGCACGGCTGAGTGGGTAGAAATAATCGAAATCCCGAAACTAAACCTTTATCTGGAAATCACCCATAACGCGGAGGAGTTGTAATGCGCGACTACTGCCGCAAATACAAACGATACCACATCGACGTGGTCTACATGGACCCGAACGAAACCTTTGTATTCAAGGCCATTAGCAATATCCGGTGGATTTCCAGCTTTGTTTTCCAAGGTGATTGCACCCGTGTCCAAGACGGCGAAACACTTCCTTCTTGGTCAGTCGGCTACCAGAACGATCCGCCTGAGAACAAGCTGACTGGCTCGACCTACACGGCTGGCCCTGAAGGTGTTGCTTGGGTGTGCGTAGAGTGCGTGGACGGGATGTCGAGCGTTGAGGATACCGAGACCGGACACGTCAATGTAGCTGGTGACTACACACTACCTGCGGGCTGGGGTTTTACCGTTGCTCAAGGTGAGGTGACTGCCGATGGTAAAACTGCTACGCAGGGTTTGTACTTCGCCCCGCGCAGCGCGGACGTTGTTGTTTCGGGGAACGCCGACTTAATTCTTTTGAGGTAGCTAATGGCATTCATCAAGCTCCAATTTAAGCCCGGTGTAAACCGCGACCAGACCGACTACTCCAACGAGGGCGGCTGGTACGAGTGTGACAAAATTCGGTTTCGCTCAGGTTATCCGGAGAAGATTGGCGGCTGGGTAAAATCTACCCCGACTGCATTTGACGGCGTGTGCCGCCAGATGTGGAACTGGATCACGACGTTCAACGATAACCTACTGGCACTTGGGACTGACACCAAAGCCTATATCGAGAACGGTGGTTACTACTACGACATTACTCCGTTCGGTGAAGCGCTTGCTGGGTCTAACACTTTTGCGGTAACGAACACCCTTGCTGTAGTCACAGTGACCACAACTGCTACACTCCCATCTTGGCTGGTGACAGGGGAACCCGTGCTTGTCGCTGGGTTCGTATCCGCTCTTGGTGGTATCCCCATCATCGAACTGAACGCAGTCCACATAATTACCAAGCTCGGGGCCAATAGCTTTAGTTTCACGGTAGCTACACCTGCCTCGTCTACTACCTCCGTCAGTGGCGCAGGCTACACCGTTAAGGCCGAGATTGAACCGGGCAATGCAATTACCACCGCTGGTCTTGGTTGGGGTGCAGGTGCTTGGGGGCGTGATGCTTGGGGTCTGGGTAGCACCACAGGCGGTATCAACCTTCCGCAGCGCGACTGGTGGTTTGACAACTTCGACAACGATCTTGCAATGAATATCCGCAACGGTGCACCTTACTGGTGGGTGCGTGGTACAACGGACGATCCGCAGACTTCGTTGGCTACCCATGCAATAACGCTCCAAACCTATGCCACTAACGAAGGGTATACGGCTGCTTCCGTCCCTGTGCAGGTTATGCAGTTGCTGGTATCCCAGCAGGACAAACACTTAATTGCTTTTGGCGCGGTGCCGTTTGGCTCGACCAGCACGGCTGACTTTGACCCGCTTCTGATCCGCTGGGCTGACCAAGACACTCCGGGCGATTGGACGCCGTCAACAACCAATACGGCTGGTGACCTTCGCGTCTCTCGCGGTTCGCGTATCGTACGGGCACTACCTACTCGTCAGGAAATCTTGGTTTGGACTGACACCAACCTGTATACGCTCCAGTTCCTTGGCACGACTGACGTATTTGGCTTGCAGGAATATGCGGACAACATCTCGATTGCTTCGTCACGTGCAGTGGCATCTGCGGCCAATATTACTTACTGGATGGGGCAGGACAAGTTCTATGCCTATACCGGTCGCGTCGAGACGCTACCCTGCACCCTGCGTAACCATGTGTTCAACAACATCAACTTCAACCAAGCAGATCAGATTATCTGCGGCACCAATGAGCAGTGGAACGAAATCTGGTGGTTCTATCCGACGGCTGATAGCGATCACAACAACGCTTATGTGGTTTATAACCATCTTGAGCGTATCTGGTATTACGGCACGATTGACCGTACGGCATGGCTTGACACGCCACTCCGCCAAAACCCACAGGGCGCGAACACTACAATTACTGTTGATGGCAGCACCGTCACGACTGGCGATGGCTTCCTTTACAACCACGAAGATGGTGTAAACGACGATGTGTTAGCGATGGACAGCTACATCCAGTCATCTGACTTTGACCTTGATGACGGCGACAACTTTATGCTGACTCGGCGTATACTACCTGACGTTGGCTTTGATGGCTCGACCGCTGCATCTCCCGAAGTAACGCTGACTATTCGCCCACGCAATTTCCCCGGCAGTGCGTTCCGTACGGATGCGGCTGATACTCAGCGCGTCATTGAGTCTCCGATTGGCGTCTATACCGATCAGGTCTTTGTCCGTGCCCGTGCCCGCCAGATGGCGCTTAAAGTGCGCTCGGAGAACCTCGGTGTTCAATGGCAACTTGGTGCACCACGCCTTGATGCACGACCAGATGGACGTCGCTAATGGCATTAGATAAGTTCAAAGCCGCTCCGATACCCAACCCGCCTTCGGAGTATGACGCGCAGTATCTGCGGCAGGTTATTCGTGTGCTGGAAACTTACTTCTCGCAGTTGGACTCACGCGCAGGTAACAATGCTCAGAGTTACACAGCCGATTTCTTCTATGGGAGCGGCATTGGTCTGACGTTCCCACATAACCAGTTCTTGAGCAACGTGGATCAGACAGTAACAGTTGTTGACCAAGCCTATGCAGTGCAACTGGAGATTACGTCTTTCACAGACGGTATCACTATTACTGGTGTGAATAATACACGGATTACCTTCGCGTCTCCGGGTATGTACATGTTCATATACAGCCTGTCATTTAAGAACCCGACCAACGATGCGCAGTCGGTAGATGTCTGGCTGCGGTACAACAACGGCACTACCACGACGGATGTCCCCAACTCGAACAGTAAGTTTACAATCCCACCACGCAAATCGACTGGTGACCCTTCGTATCTTATCGCAGTTACGCCCTTTAGTGGTTATGCAGAAGCTCCGGGTGTGTGGGTCGAAGTTATGTGGCATACAACCAACACAAGTGTAGTTATGGAACATCTTCCTGCTGTGGCTTACTCGGCAGGTGTGACGCCAGCCATCCCAGCTACACCTTCGGCTATTGTCGAAGCGTTCTTTGTGTCGAAGGCCGTGTGAGAATGGTATTTGGTTTTAAGCAGATTAACGCTATAAGCGTAGGTACAAGGTAGGTAATCATGATGGACATGCAGGCTGCTCCGCCAACATACGCAGAAATGAACACTGGGCAACCGCCGGTTGGTAACCCTCCTATGCTTGGGCAGCAGGTTCCGGGCATGACTGGTGGTCTGCCTTCGCAGGGTGGCTTGTCTGTTTTGGCTAACCCAATGGCAGAACAACTCCGTAGCTTCGGTCGTGGCGACGACTCCATGCTTGTCCACATGACGCCGGGTGAAGTTAACAGCCTCCAAGGTCTGGCTATGGCTACGGGCGGTTCCCTCACCATCAACCCACAGACAGGTCTGCCCGAAGCTGGCTGGCTCGGTAAACTCCTCCCAACGATCCTTGGCGCAGCCTTAGCGGCTACTGGCGTCGGTGCCCCTCTTGCTGCTGGTATCGTAGGCGCAGGTCAGTTTGCACGCACCGGTAGTTTGAAGAAGGGTCTCATGGCTGGCCTCGGTGCATTTGGTGGTGCTGGCATGGCTGGTATGGCGGGTCTTGGCGGTAAGATTTCTTCCAACGCACTCGGGATACTTGGTGATAAACCGGGTATGTTCGGTGCTAACATGGGTCTTGGTACTGCGACGAAAACAGCCGCACAACTTGCTGCGCCGACTGCCGTTACTGCTGACCCTCTCGCTAATGCACTACCCGTAACACCAACAGTAAACGTCCCAGCATCTGGCATTGCCGGTGGTCCGGGAGCTACTACACTAAGTGCGCCAGCAGCGGCAGCGCCTACGGCGGTTAACCCTATGCAGGCGTATATAAACAATCCGTTAGGAGAGTTTTCAAAGCAGGCTAACGCCCTATGGGGTGGCACGCCTACAGGACCTATGGCTAAAGTAGGTGGCGGCGCTCAGTTCACAGGTGGTCTAGGTTCGCGTTTCGGCCAAGCGGTTCGCGCTGGTCTGCCCGGTGGCACTCCCGGTATCATTTCTAAAGCTGCGCCTATGATGGCTGCTTCCGGCGTTCTCCAAGGTGTCTCCGGTGCGATGACCCCATCTGGATACCAAACCGCATCTGGTATGATGGACAACTCCTACCAAGGACCGTACACGGCGCAGAAGCGTACACCGAGCTTCGCTAAGGACACCAGTGAAATCCTTGGTTCGTCCAAGGAGCGCCGTTACTTCGACATTGATATGCCCGAAGTTTACAACATGGAAGGTCAGATTGTGCAGCCGGGATCGTCCACTGCACGGGGTACGCCTATCCTCCAAAACTATTTGCTACCCACCAACAAGAAGACGCCTAAGGGTTCTCCGATGTATGGCCAGCGTTTCGTACCGTATATGGGCGGCGTTGATCCTTCTCAGGGTATGAGTGCTCCAAACCAAGGTATGTTTAATCCTGAGGAAGATACTACCTACGCTCATGGTGGTGAAGTCGAACTGGCCGATGGAGCCTTTGTGCTTGATGCCCGCACGGTGTCTGAACTTGGTAATGGCAGCAGCAACGCGGGTCTTGAAGCTCTTCGTCGTATTGGTGGTAAGCCAATCCAAGGGCCGGGTGATGGGGTAAGTGATAGTATCCGTGCCCGCATAGGGCGTGACCAACCTGCGCGTGTTGCGCGTGACGAAGCTATTATACCTGCTGAAGCAGTACGTAAAATCGGTAAGGGCAACCCGAAGCGTGGCGCTGATAAACTATACGCGCTCATGGATAAGGCTCACAAAGCCCGGAAGAAAGCCAAGCGCGGTCAAGATACTAAGGTACGTCGGGGTCTCGTATAATGGAAGTAAGTCTGGTTCCTCCTGAGTTGGTTGAAGGGCTTTGGCCCCGCATCTTCCCCTACCTGAGCAGTGCTTCGGAATATACTTTTGGGCGCTACGAACCAGAGGATATCATTGAGTTTGTGCTTAACGGTCAGGCGCATCTTTGGGTTGTGCTTGACGAAGATGAGATTAAGGGTGTGACGATCACCCGCTTCTGGCAGTACCCACGTAAGAATTGCCTTGATCTGGTCTTTCTTGCCGGTGACGATGGGTTTAGTTGGAAAGACGAAATGCTGTCCACGTTGCAAAACTGGGCACGTGATAGCGGATGTGATGTTATTGAAGCATCGGGCAGGCTTGGGCTTGCACGTGCTTTTAAAGATGACGGATATCGTGTATTGTGGCAAGTGTTTGAATTACCCGTAGCTGAAGCGGGCTTTGGAGGTCAGAATGGCTAAGGGTGGCAGCAGCAATCAACCAGTCAAGCAAGAGGTAACCCAGTCTAACCTCCCCGAATACGCACGTCCCTATTTTGAAGGGCTGATGCAGCGTGCGGGTACCGAACTGACCAAGGGTTACACCCCCTACGAACAAGAGCGCATCGCTGGGTTTACGCCGGAACAGCAACAGGTCCAGCAGAATATCCTGAACCAACAGACGCCGGGTCAGTTCGGCACCGCTTCAACTCTCGCTACAGCCGCTGGCCTTGGTTCGCTTCAGGCGGGTCAATACGCTACGGGTCAGTTCGGCGCGCAGCAGATCGGGATGCCCAACCTCCAGCAATACAGCATGAGTGGGCCGCAGCAGGTCCAAGCAGGCCAGTATAACACACCCCAGATGGGCACTGCCCAGACTGGGTTCCAGCCAAACCTTAACTATTTCCAGATGGGTGGAGCGCGTGACGTTGCCTCGCGTAATGTCCGTTCCCAAAATATGCAGGGTGCTCAGACCGGCTACCAACCCAATCTACAGCAGTACGAGATGGGTGGAGCGCGTGACGTTGGTGCACAGGGCGTATCGGCACAGGACATGCAGGCTGCGCAGAGCGGCTATCGTCCAGACCTTGAAGCATTCCAGATGGGACCTGCTGAGCGTGTTGGTGGTTATGATGTAAATGCCCCCATGATGCAGGCTGCGCAGACAAGCTACGGCCAAGGTCCGCTTGAGCAGTTCCGCATGGAAGGGCCGCAGGCTTTTGGTTTAGAGCAAGCGCAGCGTTATATGTCGCCATTTGCGGAAGCCGTAATGGAGCCGCAGAAGCGCGAAGCTATCCGTAGCGCGAAGCAAGCGCAGCTTGTCCAAGACCTCGGCGCATCGCGTCAGGGCACCTATGGCGGGTCTCGCCAGCTTCTTGCTGGTTTGGAGCGCGAACGTAACCTCGGCCAACAGCTTGGTGATATTGATGCTCGTGGTCGGCAGGCGGCGTATGAAAGTGCGCAGCAGCAGTTCGAGCGTGACCGCGCAGCGGGTATGACCACAGGTCAGCAGAACCTCCAAGCTGCACTCCAGCAGCAACAGTTGGGTGTCAGCACCGGCTTACAAGCATCCTTGGCTAATCTGTCCAACGAGCAGCAAGCCAACGTCAACAATCAGGCTATGCAGTTCCAAGCACAGGGTATGTCTGCGGATAACGCCATGAAGGCGGCACTGGCCAACCAGCAGGCTGGCCTCACCACAGGCCAACAGAACCTCGCTGCTCGGCTTGGTGTGCAAGAACTGGGTACGCAGCAGAACCTCCAAGTGGCGATGCAGAACCTGTCGAACGAGCAGCAGTCGCGGGTCAACAACCAAGCGCAGCAGTTCCAAGCTCAGGGTATGAATGCTGATAACGCACTACGCGCAGCACTTGCTAACCAAGGTGTGGATGTCACACGGGGTACGCAGAACCTCCAGTCGCAGCTTCAAACGCAGCAGCTTGGTGCGCAGACTGGTACGCAGCTTGCACTGGCTAACCTGTCGAACGAGCAGCAGGCACGTGTAAATAATCAAGCTCAGCAGTTCCAAGCGCAAGGTATGAACGCAGACAACGCGCTCAAGGCGGCGCTGGCCAATCAGGGTGTAGACGTCACTCGCGGACAGGCAAACCTCCAAGCTGCGCTCGGTGTCCAGCAACTTGGTACCCAGACGGGTATGCAGACGGCGCTTGCTAACCTTGACTCCGCTTCGCAGGCGAATGTCCAGAACTTGGCAGCCCAGCTTCAAACGCAGGGACTTAACGCTGAACAGGCGATGCGCGCAGCATTGGCCAACCAGCAAGCGCAGCTTACGACGGGCCAGCAGAACTTGCAGGCTGCGCTTCAAACGCAGCAGCTTGGTGCACAGACCGGACTTGAAGCCCTCCGGGCTAACCAGCAGGCGGACCTTGAGCGTCAGCGCATGCGGGAGCAGTCGCGTCAGTTTGGGTCGCAGCAGGGTCTTGCGGGTCTATCTCAAGCAGGCCAGATGGCTCAGACGTTGTCAAATATCGGTACAGGTCAGTCACAGGCAGATCAGGCACGCTTCGGCTTGCAGACTTCCACTGCGGCGCAACAGCAGGCGCTTCAACAGCAGTACCTCGACATGGCGTACCAAGATTTCTTACGTCAGCGCGACTATCCGATGGAGCAGTTGCAGCAGTACAGCAGCTTGCTACGCGGCGTTCCGGTCACGCCGAACTCGACGACCTCGACCTACGCTCAACAGCCGGGTATCGGGCAGCAGCTTCTTGGCACGGGTCTCGGCGCGGCCAGCCTTTATAATATGTACAAAGGGGGTTGATAACTAATGGAGACCAAACCTTACAACCTCCAGTCCCCTGAGCAGATTGCCAAGGATTACGGTGGTAACAAGCAGAAGATCGCTGAAGCCATGCAGATGGGGATCGTTGACCCTACGGCTGGCACGATGGCGGGTATGTTTATTGACCGTATGCGGTCGGCTGCGCAAACGGAACAAGCTCCACAACAGACGGTAGCCCAACAAGTATTTGCTCCTCCGGCCCCTGTCGCGCCGGGTATGGGTGCTATACCACAGGGAGGTATGCAGCCTCCCGCTCCTGCTCCAGCGGGTCTCGGCGCTACACCAGAAGCTGCCATGATGGCCGAGCAGATGCCTGCCCCTGCACCAGAAATGCCTCCGCAGGAAATGCCCCCACAAGAAATGCCTATGATGGCTGAAGGCGGTATGGTTCCTCCATATATGTCTGGTAGTGGGATTTCTGATCTTCCGCTTCCTGACGATATGTTTGATGAAAGTCGCAATGGTGGGTTTAACGACGGCTACGCAGGTGGTGGTATCGTTGCACTTGCTCGTGGCGGTGGCCCCCTTACCGATGAAGAGGCATGGAGCCGTATCAAACGCCTCGAAGGTGGTCTTGGCCCCAAGGGTGAAATGCGCGTAAGCTCCGCAGGTGCTGTTGGTCCTGCACAACTGATGCCCGCTACTGCGCCAGAAGCAGCAAAACTTGCCGGTCTTCCATGGGATGAGAAGCGCTACCGCACCGATGCTGCCTACAATGAGGCGTTGGGTAAGGCTTACTATTTATCCCGTGTTAATGCCCGTGGAGGTGACTATAACAAAGCTGCGCTCGATTACCACACAGGTATGGGCAACGTAGACAAGGGTAAGATTGGTCCAGCAGGTCGTGAATATCTGCGTAAGTTTAGCGGGGCGGAAATACCAAGCCGTGATATCAATACCCCTGAGGGACAGGTTGCATCCGTCGAGGATATCTTCGGCAGGCTACAAGAGCGTTTTGGCCCTTCTGCGGAAGAACGCGCAGCGCGTGAAAAGTTGACGGCTCGTGCTGAAGAACTGACTTCGGACGAATATCAGAACAAGCTACGCAAGGAATCCCTGTGGGAGACGCTGGCGGCCATTGGGTTTAACATGGCAAGTTCCAAGTCACCTTCGCTGCTTCAAGCAGTGGGTGAGGCTGCCGCCGCTGCGCTTCCCGGTGCTTCTGCGGACAAGAAAGAACGCAAGGCGCTTAAGGATCGTGGGCTTGAGCTTATGGTTGAACTGGGTGCTAAGGATCGCAAGGAAGCTATTCCACTCTGGAACATGGCTACCGAAGCGGCCAAGACAAATATGTCGCAGCAACAGTTTACTAAAAAGCTGGAACTCGATGAACGCCAAGTTGCTGTGGCTGAGAAAAACCTCAACGAACAAATTCGCCAAGCTAACCTCACCAAACCTGAAGACATCAACGATACGGTCACACGATACTTGTTGGTGTATCCTCCGGGTTCGCCACAACATGAAGCGGCTAAGCGGGTATACGCAGCAAGAAATCCTTCTTCTACGACCAATACGGTAGACCCGAAGGCAATCGTGGAAGCGGGACGTCAGGGTGCGAGCGGTTTCTCCGAAGGCCAAACAGCCAAGGACACAAAAGGTCGTACGATTGTATTTCAGGGTGGTCAGTGGGTCTACCCTTAAGCTAGGAAGGTATCCATGCCCACTCCCGTACCAGCCAATCTCCTTCCCCAAGGTCTCCGGGCGGCTCCAGCCGCCCCTAAAGCCGTACCTGCCGATATGCTACCAGAAGGGCTTCGCCCCCAAAAGGAAGCCGCTGGTTTCTTTGGCTCCTTGATGGAGGGTGCCCAAACCCTTGGGATTACTGACGAAGCTGCGGCGTTTGCCGCTGATCCAAGCGAGAAGAACCGTCGTGCGCTTATCAAGGCTGGCGAGTCTAAGTTTCGCCAAGTAGGTTTTGGTGAGGGTGAGAACTGGGAAGCATTTAAGCAGTTGCTCGGCGGCTCAATCGGCCAGCTTGCGGCTCCTGTTGCCGCAGGTGTCGGTGCTTCGTTCGTATCTACTCCTATTGGCGGTCTTGCCGCTGCGAGCACGGTTTCGGGTGCCCAGTATACGTCCCAGAACCTTCTGCGTCAGGCGCAGGCACAGGAAGCGGCCATAGCAGCGGGTAAGAAGCCTGAGGATACGTCGGTAGGTAAAGCTATCTTGGCAGCTACCGGACAGACCGCGCTTGATGTGGCTGGTGGTAAAGTCTTTACAGGTATCGCCAAAGCCTTCCCGTTTATGCGTCCGTTGCTAGGTCAAGCTGGCGGCAAAGCTACACAGGAAGCCGGAGAAGTTCTGGCTGATGCAGCGGCGAACGGTACCATTAAGTTTACCAAGGGTGTCGCCACAGGTGTTGGTAAGGGTGTTGCCTTCGAAGTACCACAGGAAGTTGCTCAACAAGGACTTGAGCGTTGGCAGGCAGGTTTATCTCTGACAGATGATGAAGCCCAAGGTGAATATGGCCAAGCAGCCCTTGGCGCGCTCTTATTGGGTGGTGGCTTCGGTGGTGTCTCGGGTGCGCTATCTACACGTAGTGAAAGGGCGGAGGCAAAAGCTGCCCAAGCTGACGCAGAAGCTGAGACTGAGGGAGAAGCAACACTACCAGAAATCCTCCCGACAACGGGCATAAAGCGCGAAGATATACGGGCGCAGTTGTCCGAAGCCGCTGGCCCTGAACTATCTCGGAGCGCAAATGCAGCGGTAAAAGCCCTTGAGTCCACGGTATCTAATGCCCTTGCTACTGGGCGTCCGGAAGACATTGAGGCTGCGCGTTCGTTTATTGCTGCGCGAGAAGATAAGCTTGATGCGGGCCTGTACGAAGACGATGCGCTGGTAAATGCACTCCGACGCCCAGCCTTTGACGAGGCAGGGCAGCCCGCTATGTCGCCAGAAGGTATGCCAGTCTATGAAGGTGCCTTGGCGCAAGCCAAGCGGATGCTGGATGAAGTAGCACCGGTTGAAGAAGTAGCACCGGTTGAAGAAGTAGCACCGGTTGAAGAAGTAGCACCGGTTGCAGAAGTGGCACCGGTAGCAGCCGCCCCAGACCTTACTTCCGTGTACGAAGCACCCAACATGGAAGCGCGCAAAGCAGCAGCGCTGGATGTAGCTACGTCCATTGTGGAGTCGCTGCCGGGTATTGAGGCGACGAGCATATCTAAGAAGGTATACAACCAGATTTCCACCCAGATCGCACAGCAAGCAGCGCGGGGCGAGACCTTTGATCCTGTAACGGTGGCACGGGCGACATTGGCAAAGAATGGTGTTGAGGTCCTTGAAACCGCAGCCGTACCCGAAGTTAATGTTTCAGCCGCGCCTGAATTGACTACACCTGAATTTACACCTCAGTCATACGTTGATCGCTACATGGCGGGTGAAGGTCGGGGTACATCCACGGCTGACCTAGAGATGCAGCAATATGCTGCCAACAACGCCCCAGAGATCGAAGCAGAATTTAATCGGCGTACCCAGCAGGAGACCCCAGATGCAGGAACTGGAAGACCTACAACATCTATCGACGAAGGAGTTGGAATTAGCGTTCCGCCTAGTGGAGAACCCGAGACTATCAGTGTCGCTCCCAGCGGGGTTAGCGGAATTGAACCGGGAACAGTGGGAGTCGGTGGGGTACCTCCTGTTCCTCCTCCGGTCGGCCCAAATGCGGAGCCGAGTCCACTAACACCGGAACCTACCCCAGAGCCTACGCTTGAGCCGCAGAGGACTCCCCTCAACCTTGTCCCTAATTGGTTGGCTAGAACGCGGCGGAAGCTTGCTGACAGCTTCGAAGGTTCCAAGGCGCTTGACACTTGGATGCAGTCCAGCCTTGGTTATGAGACGCTTCCTGAAGAGTTTCAGACTGCGGCTAAGTTAGAAACACTACAAACCCAGCAGGCTGGTAAATCACGTAACCTCCAGCGGGATTTTTTCGACCCGATCATAGAGATGACAGGGAAACTTGGCGTCGATCTTGGCGACCTTGGTATGTACCTATGGGCACGCAGCGCTCCGGATCGCAACCGGGATGTGGCTGAAACCAACCCTGAAAACTTCCCCGAAGGCGGCTCAGGTCTCACAACGGCGCAGGCCAGCGAAATTCTCGCCAAGTTCAAGGAAGAAGGTAAGCTCGCCAAGCTCAACCAAGTCGCACGTAAAGCCGATGCCCTTGTGGATTTTACGTTGGCTGAGCGCGTCAAGGCTGGGAAAATGTCGCAGGCGCAGGCTGATGCCATGCGTGCCAAGCAGAAATATTACATGCCGCTCAAGGGCTTCGCCAAGGATGGCGATATGCTCACGTCAGACCTAGAGGGCGATACCGAGATCGAGAGCCGCCAAGCAGAGGCTATGCGTGCGTTGCGCGCTGCGGCCCCCGGTGGGACTGTGAATGAAATCCGCCAAGCCTTTGGTCGTGGCTCGATGCCGTTCCACCCGCTCTTTAATCTGTTCCAAGATGCAGAAGCGACGGTACGTAGCAACGTCGAGAACCAAGCCATGCGCCCGATTATTCGCGCATGGAAAAAAGACCCCAGCATGTTTGAGGGCATTCTCAATGTCTACACCAAAACCAACCCCAAGCGGGTGATGGTGAGCAACGACACGCCCGGTGGGCGCTGGGAACCTATCGACATGGAGAAGGCGTACCGGAACAGCCCGCCCGGTACTTATACACTCATCAAAGACAATGGGGCCAATTACTACGTTGAGTTTGCGGAGCAGGGTGCAGGCGCGGACCTCAAACGCATGTTTGCCAATATGCGTCCGGAGCAGATGAAAGGTGCGCTCAAAACGCTCGCCACCATTAATAACTTCATGAAGGGAATGCTGACGTACAAGAACCCCTTGTATCTGATGTTTGTGGCCCCGTTCCGCGATACGTCGGCTGCGATTGCGACAGCCATGCACCACCAGAACCTCAAGGGTAGCCGTGCCTTTGGTAAAAATCTGGCGGCTCGGACGTTCATGTACAGCCTACCCTTCTCCGGCACAGGTTCCGCGATTGGCCGCTATGTGTTCGGTAAAGCCCCGCTTGACGACGCAACGAGCAAGCAGTTGCAGGAGATGATCGACGCTGGTGGTGCACCGCTCCAAACGCGCTTCTTGAACGTCGAGGAGAGCGCCAGTGTGGCCTCACGTGCCATCCGGGCTATGAAAGGGCTAGAGAACCTGTCTGCCAAGGAACGTCCGGCCAAGCTCTGGGAAGGGCTGAACCAGTGGGTTGACGGTCTGGCCGACATCATGGACATGAACGCACGCTTCGCCACTTATCGTGCGGCTAGGGATTACGGCATCGAGCCTGCGGACGCAGCGCGCCTTGCTCTGGACTCGTCACTGAACCTTACACGTCGTGGTGAGATGGCACGCGGCCTCGACCTCATCTTCCCGTTCTTCGGCGCTGGCGTTGAGAGTACCCGTAAAACCTTGCGTATCGCTTCGAACCCCAGAGCACTTACTAAGGTGTTCGGTGGGATGATTGCTGTCGGTGTGATGGAGTCAATCTGGAACGCGATGCAGGCCGGTGATGCCGATGATGACGGGCAAGAGGACCATCTCGACCAAGACCTTGGTGCGGGCCTGCGCGCAAGCCGCTTCATCATCTATTACGGTGACGGCCCGGATGACTACATCAAGGTGCCAATCGACCCGATGCTAGGTTACTTCAAGTTCGTTGGTAACAAGATTGGCGACGTGATGGCTGGGGCCATAGCGCCTTCTGAAGCAACCACAGGGCTTGTGTCCGGCTTTACCAGCCTTATGCTGCCCACGCGTATCCCCGGCACAGATGTCCAGTCCGTTGGGATTGCGATGACGCCGCTGGTTGGTAAGCCCTTCATGGAAAACATCATCAACCGGAACTTCTTCGGGTCGCCCATCTACAAGGAGCGTACGTTTGACAGCGCACCGCGCTCTGAGCTTGGGCGTGAAACCACAGGGGACTTCTGGAAGGGCTTGGCTAAGACGCTTAACTCAGTAACTGGCGGCTCCGCAGCAGTCAGCGGGGGTATGGACTTCCAGCCTGAGGTGTATCGCCACTTTATCGAGAGCTATTTCGGTGGGCCTTACCAGCTTGCCAAGCAGATGGTTGGTATCAAAGAAGCCGAGGGTATGGCTGACATCCCCGGCATCAAGAGCTTCGTGGGTACAGGGTCTGAGTACGCGCCACAAACCAAATATTATGAGAACTCCAGTAATGTCCGGCAGATTATGAACCGTCTCAGCAAGCTAACGCCAGAGCAGCAGATGGCCCAAGGCGCTGAGTTTTACATGGACACCGACCCGCGCATTATGGACGCGTACAAGGCTGTTGAAGCCAATCTCGACCGGATCAACAAAGAGCAGAAGGCATCCATGGCTTTGGCCAAGACGGATGAGGACGAGAAAGTCGTACTGGATTACTACCGTGGCCAGAAGAACGAGTACTACGCAGCGTTCAACTCGGTCTATAACGGGGTGAAGAAGGAACAATAAAAAGACCCCGCCGGGAGGGCCAGCGGGGTCTCAGATCAAGCGACAGGAGCAAACTGTCCCGGGCTATATACTCACATCCGCCAGACGCGTAAACCCCTAATTCCCTCTTCGATGACCTCTTTCGTCAATACCTTGACTCTCAGGCGCTCGGTGACCACCATTAGTTGTGCTTTGGCGCGATCTGAATCCAAGCACGGGAAGAAGACGGAGGTCCCTTTTTTGAACCCCCGCCAGTTAATTTCATAGGTTACGCCCTCAATCAGCATCGACCTTTCCAGCCTCTTCGTACTGCGTGGTATCTACGAAATCGTCGTCAATCTTGAACCACAGGCAATGGATTGGTTCCCCGCTAATCGCCGTCCCCTTGGACAGCCGGATGGGTTTCTTCTCGATGATGCGTCCTTCCGTCTCCAGCTTCTTGACGGTTTCGTTGTAGTTAAGCTGGAACTTGACGCAGTAGTCCTTGAACGACTTGGCGATGATGAACATGCGCTTGGTGTCCGGCTCAATCCGGATGAGCAACTCACCCTTTGGCTCGCGCAACGGTGCGGCCTGCATATTGGTCCGACGGTCCACTTCCCCGTTGACCACGAGAATGTTCTGGATGTTGCGGTACAGATAGTCAGCCACCGTCTGACGCACGTTGTCCACTGGGGTCACGCCGTTCTTACGTAGGTCGTCAATCAAGCCACACGCATACAAGTAGACGCGGTCCATATCCCAGTCCATGATCCCACACTCGTTAGCCACAAGACCGCCTGCGATGTTGGCTGCTGTCGTTGCAGACCAGAAGCGTTCCTTCGGCTCAAGCTGAAGTTCCCTGTCGATTTTCTCTTGCAGGTTGTTACACCTGCGCTGGACGCGCTCCATATTCTCAAGCACATACCGCGTGAAATGCACCCCAGCATGGCCATAGTTGTGAAACAGGTCACGGTCGAACATCTGCTTGGCCCCAGCCGTGTTAAGCGCCTCGACCTTATTGATGGGGTACTCAATCAGGCGCATGAGTTCGCCTTCTGGGTTGTTCTTGATGACCGAGAGCTTCTCCGCAAACGAAGCGTTGGATGTAGCCACCGTGATGCTCTGCCATGTGGTATTGTTCTCACGAAGCTCGTTGGTACCAGCCTGCATGCGCTCCTTACCCTTACCGTTCGACAGGGCGTAGAGGAAATCCGAATATTCCAGCGGACCCATGTTGGTCAGTTCGTCCATCGTCGGCGGGATGTTGTTAAGTATACCGACCCACTGCAAGCGCCCATTGAGCGTGTCATTCTGCTTCAAGCGCAGTTCCTTGGGATGCCCGTAGACGCTGTTCACCATATTAAGGATCGTGGATTTACCAGTACCGGAACGAGCATTGAACAGGTTGATAACCGCCCCTGTCTGTTCGAGGAACCTGAGCAGCGGCGACCCAAAGGCACTGAGCGCGGCAAAGGCATGAGGTTCGAGGCCCGGTGTGTTATATAGCGCCCAGATTTCCTTCCAGCGTTCGAACGAGCCAACTGGCCCCATGAACTTGGCAAGCGGTCTCGTGGTCTTGGATGGTGGTGAATAGGCAATCCCATCGACGCTGATCTCTTGGCTGCCGATGATGAATTTACTGCTGTTGTCGGCCCAGCCGAACTGCTGACGCATGATTTGCTCCTTATATTTGATCTGGAGGTCTTTGAGCATAAGTGCCGTGAACTCCAACAGGTGTGCCTGCTTTTTACCAGTGCTGATGACGCCCTTAGAACTGAGCACCTTACGTAGTTCCGTTGGGTCAAGCACGTGCTTGAGCGGGGAAATAAATTCCTTCGTGTTGTTATGGGGAAGGTGCAAACGAAACAGCACGACGTTGCCATCTATACTATCATCCATGATCTTCACCGGATAGAGGTCGTACTCATAGACCTGTACTGGCATAGCCTCATCGTCTTCGGCCTTCTTGCTCGGCTCCCACCAGATACCACCTCCGTCGCCCCTGTAATAAGGCTTGGGGTATTTCGGCACGGTGAAGGCTTCTACTTCGCCCTCCTCGGTTTCCACCTCGACTATGTCGTTCGTGGCTTCCTTGATTTGCCTACCTAAGTCCTTTGGCCCCATGATCTTACCAAAGTGTGGGCAGCCCTCGCATAGCTCTGGGTTGACGCTCTTGAACTTGGCACAGCTAGTCGCCTTCCGGATGGTAGCTACCTTGCTCTCAACCGTATCTGGGTCATAGTCTGGATAACCATCCGACATCATGTGGACAGCCTTGTCAGCATCCTCGCACATCGCAGCCACGGACAGCGCATAGAACCACTCGTAATAGCCAATCGTGGATCGGTTCTTGTAGGCGTGGAGAAGCTGGTTGCACCCGTCCCCCTTGGCCGTGCGCTGCATGATACGTTTAAAGCTGTAGCCAATGCCGTTGTACATCGCGAGTTCGCGAGGACTGGCCTCATAGTTGTCGTCGAAGATAGACCGCTTGGGCTTATCCACCACGCCGAGTATGCGCCGGAAATCATCCAGCGTTGTTGTCTTGCCAGCCGCTATTATGCTTACGGGCCGTGGCGTTTCCTCCTTGAAGTTATAAGTGCCCGGTATGCGCAAGATACGCGCTACCTCAAACACCTTGTCGTCCACATAGAAGTTCTGGGTACGGCATATATCCTTGAAGCGCTCAGCTACAGGCTCCCATTCGGCCCGCGTGATCTCTTCTTCCAGCGGCCAGTAAACATGCAGCCCACCACCTGAGTTGACTAGCGTGGGCTTTGGTAGCCCGACGACAGAACAAAACTCTTTAAGTGCCTGCAAACCAGCGGCCTGATTGATATACCCATCCGGCCTACCCGTCTCCGGATTGACCTGTGCCTTGGCTTCCCCACAATCAATATCCAGCCAGAAAGCCTTAAGCGCTCTGACGTTTTCCTTGGTGCGGTTATCCCCCGTTGCGTACTTGGCTACACCGAAGAAGACATTGCGGCCTTCTGCGACATATCGCTCTACCAGTTCGTCAACTTCCCTTCGTGTGGAAACTAGCTCCTGTCGGACGTCACGTGGCCCCTTAATACCAAGTACAGCAAACCAACCAGTGGCTGGCTGTACAAAGTCAAGGAGGTCTACGTTCTCCATCGAAATCTTCTCCGTTGCGAGCAGCGCTCGCTAATAATTTATAATTGTACCGAGGGTCAGGTGTTGGCTTGTGTAAGCTCTTCGATCATCCGGCGCACAGACGTAGCGTAATACGCCTGCGGCTCGGACTTTCCACTAAACCAACTATAAATCGTCTGACGGGTAACCCCGAGGTCACGAGCCACTTGCGACACCGAAATGTCGTGCTTGATACACAAGCGTCCAAGCTGGACTCCCACGAGGCTACCGTCAGCGTTATTAGTCGCCTCGGCTACACGGATGGTGTAACCTTGCATGACTTAATCCTCATCCTCATCGAGCCAGTCACCAAGAACTTCATTCAGTTCAGCCTTGGGAGCAGCAGGGGTTTCCTTCTTGGCAGCGCGCTTAACGGGAACTTCGTCCTCATCATCGTCACCGAAGGGATTAACCGACGCAGTGGGCGGTGCGATGGCAGCCACAGGTTCAGCAGCAGCAATAGCCTTGGCCCCATCCACAGCCGCAGCCGTCAGCTTGAGATAACGGTCTGTGGTAGGGTCCTTCTGCGCAACATCCACAGCAGCAGCTTGCTGCGCGTTCAAAAAGCTCGCTGCCTTGAACCACAGCTTGGCAGTGTCGGTTTCAGGGTCATAGATAAGGCTGGTTACGACTGTATCGGGTGCTGCGTTATTGGCCAGAAGGAATTTCTTATAGCCCTCGAACCCATAAAGATTGCCGTTGTTGTTGCTAAACAAAGACCCGCCGGGGACCGTGATCTGGTAGACATCGCCCGATGAATCACCAGCAACGAGGACAGCCAGACGACGCTCATAACGGCAAGCTTTACCCTGACCGTTGGAACCGGAACCCTTCACGTTCTTGGGGCATTCCATGCAGGTCTTAGCCTGCGGAGCCTTGGCTGATACTTCCGGTTTAATACCGTCGTTCGACCAGCAGTCAGGTAGAGTTGCCTTAGCGTTCTTATCGTATGCACCGGCATAGAACTTGCGTGATGGCTCAAGCAGCCAATCGACGATGATGACATCAAGCTGCTTGTCAACAGCCTTACCAATTTCTTCACCGTTGACGACTTTCTTGAAGACGCGCCCGTTGCTGATCTTGATGCGGCGCGACGTGATGCCGCTACCGCCCATACGGTCCAGACGACCCGACTCACGC
>Ga0068876_10000506_pt1 | contig 31841 bp, 20 predicted proteins | sample NOAtaG_6_FD_66442 | JGI IMG/M metagenome (GOLD analysis project Ga0068876, IMG submission 66442) | Freshwater lake microbial communities from Lake Erie, under a cyanobacterial bloom - NOAA_Erie_Diel5S_2200h metaG | ecosystem: Environmental > Aquatic > Freshwater > Lake | place: USA: Ohio, Lake...
TCTTCGATGATCACATTGCCCGACATTTCAACTGGAATGGGCACACCCATCAATGACAATATGGAAGGGGCAAGGTCCCCCAGTTTGCCGTCTTTCAAGCGAAAAACTTCCTTGCCAGGATGGTGCAATACCAAGGGCACCAAGGCGGTGGTATGGGCGGTATGTGGACTTCCATCCGGGTTTTTCATGCAGTCGGCATTTCCATGGTCGGCTGTGACCAGCACGGTATATCCCAAAGGAAGTGCGGTTTCCACCACTGATTGAACGCAGGAGTCCACGGTTTCACAGGCTTTCACGGCAGCCTCCCATACGCCCGTATGGCCCACCATGTCGGGATTGGCAAAATTCAGACAAACGAAATCCGGTTGTATCTCTTGAAGTGCAAGGCAAATTTTGTCGCGAATTTCCAATGCACTCATCTCGGGTTTCAGGTCGTAGGTTGCCACTTTGGGACTCGCACACAAGATGCGATGTTCACCGGGATAGGGCTCCTCCCGACCACCGTTGAAAAAGAAAGTTACGTGTGGGTATTTTTCCGTTTCGGCAATCCTGATTTGGGTTTTGCCATGCATGGCCAGGGTTTCGCCCAATCCCATACCGATGTTTTCCTTTCCAAACAGCACGTCCACCCCCTTGAATCGCTCATCGTACCGGGTCATGGTAACAAGATGCAGATTCAGTGGATGCATGTTGAATTCCGAAAACGCAGCTTGGGTGAGTGCTTCCGTAAGTTGTCGGCCACGGTCGGTCCTGAAGTTGAAAAAGAGTACGGCATCGCCTTCAGCCAAGGTGGAAACGGGTTTCCCATCCGACCCGGTAATCACCACCGGCTCCATGAATTCATCGGTTTTGCCTAGCTCGTAACTTTCTTGGATGGCCGTGACCGGATTGTCGGACAATTTGCCCTTGCCGTTTACCATTGCGTGATAGGCTTTGGCCACCCGGTCGAAATTTCGGTCCCGGTCCATGGCCCAATACCGCCCCGTGATGCTCGCTACCTCGCCAATGCCGGTTTTTTTCATCGTTTCCATCAGCTCCTGCATGTATTCCAGCCCTCGGTGCGGATCGGTGTCGCGACCATCCAAAAAGGCATGGACATAAACGGGAGGGAAATTCGGAATGTCGGCGAGTAGTTTCAGTATGCCCTTCAAATGACCGATGTGGGAATGTACGCCCCCATCACTCAACAATCCCATCAAATGAAGCGGCTTGTTATTATTCATGCAATGTCCCACCATCCTTTCCCAAGCGGAAGATTGGATGATTTCTCCTTCCCGGATGCTTTTGGTGATGCGAACCAACTCTTGGTACACCACACGGCCTGCACCGATGTTCATGTGTCCAACTTCGGAATTACCCATTTGGCCCTCCGGAAGCCCAACCGCCTCTTCACTTGCCTGAAGTTTGGAATGTGGGCGTTCCGATAAACTTCGGTCATAAAAAGGAGTGTCCGCGGCATCCACGGCGCTGACCTTGGGGTCTTTGGCGATGCCCCAACCGTCCATGATCATGAGGATCACTTTGCGATTCATGGTGCAAAACTAACAAAAAAGCCCGCCTCTTTCCTGAATGATGCGCTTGGCCCAATCGGGGACATTTTCGTTGGGTTGGATTTTTGGCACGGATTATGCTTATTTTCGAGTGTCATGAATATTTCAAACTTCATTCCCAAAACAGTGTTGGCAACGGTGGCCTTGGTGCTTCTGATGTCATCTCACTCTACCGCACAATCACCCGATGCTGTGTTCGAACAGGTGTCCGCCGCCCTTTCCAAAGGTGATGCCAATGCCCTTTCAACTCATTTTGCCACTTCGGTGGAGGTGACCTTGCCCACGGGAGACCAAACTTATTCTTCCCAACAAGCCACTTTTGTGCTGAAGGATTTTTTCGCCAAACACCCAGTGAAAGGATTTTCAATCCTGCACAAAGGCAATTCCGGAGCCACTTGGTATGCAACTGGTACCTATTCCTCTTCGGCCGGCGTTTTCGATGCCAACATCTTCGTGAAGAAAACCGCGGAGAAATTCCAAATCACGCAAATTCGTTTTGAGGCCGAGTAAGATCCCCAATTCTCATCCAACTTAATCTTGTTTCAGACCGCTTCCCAACAGGAGCGGTCTTTTTTTGATGGGAATCACACCAAGAGCGGGTGGAGGTCCGACAACCGAATCCGAACCTTCTTTGTAGTTTTACATCCAAAATCAAACGACATGGATTTCCTCAATCACCCCGAAACCGATCGGATCATCCGCGAAGCCTTGCGGGAAGACATCCACGAAGGAGACCACACTTCACTCGCTTGCATTCCCCCTGATGCAGTCCAAAGGGCACGGTGTTTGGTGAAAGAGGACGGGGTGATTGCGGGCGTGGCCTTGGCAGAGAGGGTTTTCAAGTTCATCGACCCTGAGATGAGGTTCGAGCGGCTGATTTCGGACGGGGAGGCAGTGAAAGTGGGTGATGTGCCCTTTTTCGTAGAAGGCAATGCCCGGGCCATTTTGACGGGTGAAAGGACGGTCTTGAACTGCATGCAACGGATGAGCGGCATCGCCACCCGCACCAGACAAATGGTCAAAGAACTGGAAGGGTTGCACACCAAACTCCTGGACACCCGAAAAACCACCCCACTCATCCGGCATCTTGAAAAATGGGCCGTGACAATCGGGGGTGGAGAAAACCATCGCTTCGGATTGTATGACATGATCATGGTCAAGGACAATCACCACGACTATGCTGGAGGCATCGAGGCCGCCATCCATCGCGTGAAGGAATACCAACGGCAGAATGGCCTGAACTTGAAAGTAGAGGTCGAAGCCAGAAACCTGGAGGAAGTGAAAGAAGTGCTGAGGGTAGGTGGGGTTGATCGGATCATGTTCGACAACATGAGCGCTGAGGATATGAAAGCGGCTGTGGGTTTGGTGGCAGGTCGATATGAAACCGAGGCATCCGGAAACATCGTATTGGAAAACATTCGAGAAAAGGCCCTTTCCGGGGTAGATTACCTCAGCATGGGAGCCTTAACCCATTCCGTCGACAGCCTGGACATTTCTTTGAAGGCAATGAAATGACTTTACAATTTGGGAGGATCCATTTTGCGTGAAGCATTTGGGAACATGGGGATGACTCATTTTGTCAATCCGTATACTTTCTTCCTGAGCTCCGATTGTTCCTGCACCAACCTAACATGAAAGCCTCCCTTCGTTCCAATCAAAAACAACAATTGGAGCATTGCCCTCAAATTTCGTCCGGCAGTGATGGCATGCAATGTCAACCACCCACAGACCGGTAAAAGTAGCCACAGCATAAAAAACCACCCACCACTCCAGTCTGCCGGGGCAAAAAGCCAAATGCACCCTGCCTCTATGCCATATAAACATGGGAAAATCAACATGCCCAATACCATTGCCACGGGGGCGTGGTATTCGATGTCGTTCACGATTTTTTTAGGAAGCCACCCGGTCAGTCGATAAGGCAGGTAGCTTGTCATAATTCCAACCAACCAAACCGGCAGAGAAAGGCCTAGTGCCAAAACCTGATTCAATATTTTGATCATCAAGGAAATTCGGCTGTTGATTCTGCCCAAAGTTTGAATTCGAACAGCCAACTGGTCCGTCATGGCATTCCATTGTTCAAGTTCAGATTGCAGGGCTTTGTAGCTTTCAGGAGAATTCCGCACCAATTCTGCCAAGTTGGTTGAAATCTTCTTTTCCAGTCGGAAGCGGTTGGTGGCCGAAAGTCCCTTGGCTGATGGGTCCGAAATGAGCAAATCCATGATTTGGGAAAACATCCGCTCCTGACCCTCATCCTCCAGCGAAACCAAGCCCCCTGTCAACCTTTCCGAGATTTCTTCTGTCAACTTTCTGACTGCCTCTCGGGGGTCTTGTTCATGCAGGTTGCGGTATTCCGAAACAATGATGGGAGGATTGAAATTCACATGGACTTCGCTTCGGAATCTGGTGGAAGATGAATAATTGATGGAAACCGGCAAGATTTTCAATCCACCCCCGAAATGCTCGGCAAATTCATAGCCTAATCCGATGCGTGCCGTCCCCGTCCGGATGTCCCTCAATTTGCGGCCCTTGATGCTCGTGCCTTCGGGGAAAACCAAAAAAGCACCGCCCGCATTCAAATGTTCATGGGCCTTCTGAAAGCTCCTTTCATTGTCATCCATGCTTTCTCCCTCTTGCAAATCCTGCTTTCTGTAAATGGGAATCACGGAAAAAAATCGCATCAAGGACGCTGAAACCGGATGCCTGAACAGTGAGGCATTGCCCAAGAAACCAATTCTTTGTTTCAAGTGGACAGCCACGATGAGGGCATCCATCAAGGTGTTGGGGTGGTTGGATACCACGATGAATGGACCCTTGGTTCGGCGATAGTCATCTCCCTCCAAACTGAGCCTGCGGTAGAAAATCCGAAGCCCTACTCCGAACAGAAGTTTCAGAAGGTCGTATGCGATTCGTTGAGAAATGCCCATGGTTGGCGAATATAAGGCCGTGGCCCTAATTTTACGGAATGAGAAAGGTACTCCTGTTGCTGTCTTGTTGTATGGTTTCATTCAATGCCGATGCCCAATTTGAGGAGGGACGGTCGCCCTTGGAGATTTTGGAGCCTATGGTTGCCAAATGGAATCTTGCCATTTCTTCGCATCAGCCCAATCAATTGGTGGGATATTACGCCGATAGCTTGATCTATTACGGTACAAAAAAGTCCAAAGAAGAGGCGGTGAAAAGCAAAGAAAAAGCCCTCTCCCAAGCGCCGGAATTTCGTCAGTCATACTCGAACCCAATTGCTCGAATCGTGCCAAGGGGGATTGAGGTCAACTTCAGGAAGGTGACGAAGGACAAGACAGGCGAAAAGTCTTACCCCGCTTTTTTGGTATTTGAAACTCCATCCTTGCTCATTTTGGAGGAAAGCGATTGGAAAACCGAGGAAGTCTTGGCACAAAAAGCCAAAGCAGTCGCTTTGCGGGAGGGAAACCATTGCTTCGAATTGCAAGGGCAGGTCTGGACCTTGGACAGTGAGCCTGCTCCTTATGCGACCCTTTACGAACTGAACATTAAAAAAGGGGTAGTGAAGGGTTCTGGGGAAATCTACGATTGGACCATGCGCCAATCAAACACTTTGGAAATCAAAGGAAAAGTGGAGGCAGATCAGACCCTGAAATTGGAAATCAAATCCATGGGACCTTCGTATCCGGATAACCCTGATGACATGAAAGAATGGGTCGAAACCAGGAAATTCACCGGGTCACGCTTGTTAAACTGCGGTGGTAGTCTGGGTGAAATGCGGTTGGAAAAAGTGCCCTGTTCTAATTGAAATAAAATCAACGCCAAGCATGCCCCATCAGTGGTCGCAAGGGTGACGGTGGTGATTGGGGACTTTACTCACGTATCCGGCAGTTTTCCGGGGGGCACAGCTGCTCAAGGTGGCAATCATCAACATCCCCGCAAGCGACCAAAGCAAGATTTTTTTCATGGTTTTCTCAATCTAGACTCTAATGTAGTTAGAATTCGGCAACCTTGTTGGGCAAATCCGATGAATAGGGCCCAAATCGACCATGGGCACGGCCAAAGTTGGGTCTAAATCAGATTTGATTCTGTTTTTCATCAGCTTTTTCCACTCAAGCTTCCATCCACCCTAACTTGCACGGATTCCGTCTTGGACCCATTCCGACAATGGACAAATTGATATTGGACACACAGGGCCTGCAACTTTCTCAATCCGATTTCTTGATTCGGTTTGGGGTCAGCATCGGCATTGGATTTCTCATTGGCCTGGAACGTGAATACAATTCGCTTCGGGAGCAGGTCAAAGGCTTTGCCGGAATTCGGACCATGGTCTTCGTGGTGCTGCTGGGGTTCATGGGGGGCATCTCCTACTTTTTGCTGTCTCCTTGGGTCTACCTCGCCATTTTGGCGGGTGTGGTCCTGATGACTGGGCTATCGTATTTCATCACGGCCAACAAAGGCGACATTGGGGCCACCACGGAGTTCACGGTGTTGTTGGGATTTCTGTTGGGTACTTTGACCTTGTTGGGTTGGATTGAAATATCGCTCATGGTCACGGTGGTCATGGTGGCATTGCTCTCCGCCAAGGTGAAACTCAAAGCATTGGTGGGTGCGATTTCGGCTGAGGAATTGTTTGCTCTCATTCGTTTTGTGGTGATGGCCCTCCTGATATTCCCATTTTTGCCCAATCAAGCCTACGGTCCTCAAGGGTTGGTCAACCCCCATGAGGTTGGATGGGTGGTGTTGCTCACCTCCGGACTGGGTTTTGTCGGCTACATCCTCATGCGGATATTGGGCCCACACAAAGGCATCCTGCTCAGTGGAGTGGTGGGTGGCCTCATTTCCAGCACCGCAGTGACCTGGGTATTCTCCAAAAAGAGCAAGGAAAATGAAAGCCTTTCCAGGAGTTGTGCCGTGGCCATCATGGCAGCTTCTTCCGTCATGGTCTTGCGTGTGGGGGGGTGGCTTTTTGCGTTCAATCCGGGTTTGTTTTCCATATTGTTGCCCCCGTTGGCGGTGATGATGGTTGCCGCCGTGTCCATGACCTTGTTTTTTTACTTCAAACCCGGCAATCGTCCACCTTCCGAAGATCCGGAGATTAGGCGGGGTAAACCCCTTGATTTGGCAGGTGCTCTTATGTTTGGTGGCCTTTATCTACTCATCCTTGTGGTGGTGGCTTATGCCCACGACCAATTAGGACCCAAAGGGATTTTGATTTCCAGTACGGTGGCGGGGCTTTCTGACCTCGATGCCATCACCCTCACGGTATCCAAACTAGCAGGCATTTCGGTAGAGTTCAATTTGGCAGCAAATGCACTTTTGTTGGCCTCCGTGAGCAACACCTTGGTGAAAATGGCCATCGGGGTATGGGCCGGTGGAAAACAGTTGAGGAAACACCTTCTGCTCGGATACGGCGTGATTTTCTTGGCTGCATTGGCAGGTTTTGCCATGTTGGCCTGGATTTACTGAGTGCCAAGGGGAGCAAATAGCCACACTTTTCCTTATTTTCGGTCGTGTACCGTGCGCTCCGAACCAGATTTGAGTTTTCCGTCTTCATGAGGCTGTCCCCTTGGGTGGTCTGGTTTCTCCTCCTTGCAGCAGCGCATGCGCAAACACCTCCCCGCGCATCGGAAGGATGGTACATCAACCCCTATGGTCGCATCCATGTCTTGTTCGTTTTTGCCGAAATCGATTTCGACAGCACATTTTCGCATTTGGATCCAGAGAAAAACCCTGACGGCAGTGCCGGGTGGAAGAAAGGACGCTTGCCGTTTTGGAGGGACAAAATCATTTCGCCAACACCCGAAGGTGATGGATTCCTGACAACCTATTTCCGTCAAGCCTCTTTTGGCCGATTTCAGGTCACGGGAGACTACCTCGACTCCATCATCACCCTCCCGATTTCACAAATTAAGGATGCCAAGGGGCGGGTCGTGATCCAAGAGGCATTTGCCGGCAACCATTACCGTCAGGCTTTAATCCGGAAATTGAATTCCGTTGAAACCCCGGTTTTCAGATGGGGCAGCCAACTTGCCGATTTCGACACGTGGACCTTCAAAGGGCAAGGACAGCCGCATTTAAACCAACCCAACGAACGCATCGACCTCGTGATGGTCATCTACCGCAACATCCATGTGAACAACCTCGCCGACATGAGCGGTTTCGTATCACCGGGTTCTTACGGAAAATTATGGGGCAAAGAGACCGACATGCATTCGGTGTTCCATGCGCAGAGCCAAATCCCCAAAGTCATCATGCGGCACGAATTCAGCCACATGCTGTATGGCGGCAATAATTTCCATACGGCCAGCGGCGGGGTAGGCACTCGGACTTTCATGAGTCAGGTCGGAGGTTGGAGCAACATGAGTGCATCGGATTGCGCCTCACCTACTTGGAATGCATGGGACCGTGAGCGCATGGGTTGGCGAAATCCCCAAAACCAATACGTGGTGAGTGCAAGATGCGCCCAAACCGGCGAGGAAATCAATGGTGTATTGAATCCCGAGAATGGCATTTGCGGCCAGGGAAGGGTCATCTTACGCGATTTTGTCAGTTCGGGGGATGCACTGAAAATCCCCTTGCCCCACCTCCCCGATGGAAAATCGAAACAATACCTTTGGATTGAAAACCATCAGTGCTTGGAGGGCTATCTCGACCATGACCGTGCCATGAAGCCCGGTATCTATGCCTACATTCAGGTGGGGAAGGATCAGACCGAAGGAGATCAAGTCTTCGGTGGAGACAACAACTACCTATGGCCTTTGGTGGCGGCGGGTAACCATGATTTTGAACTTTCCATCACAGGCGACACCCTGCTTCGGCGGTCAGGATTTGAAAATCCGTTCACCGGACACCATTACCTCATGCGCCATGTACGCGACCTCAACGGCGACGGCAAAATCAACGTCCTGCCCGACAATGGCCCCAAAACGGAGTACCACCTGCCCCAAGACCTTTTGATCGACGGCAAGCGACCACCAGACAGCCTCTTCACCTTCCAACGCTATCCGATTTTCGGAATGCAGACGGTACGCTTCTTGGAAGGCGACATCCTGAGCATCGGAAGCAACCCGGCCCCTGTGCCCGTTTACTCTCATGGCGGCCAGCAGCCCAAATCCACCGACAACCGCCGCATCTACCTGAACGGAATTTCCATCCGGGTGCTACGTTTCGACGCATTGGGTCAAGCGCATTTGCAAGTGAGATGGGACGATTTCAAGGTCAATCAAAACCGAAGGTGGTGTGGGGATATTGTTTTGGTGGAGCGGCTGGAACTTCAGCCTGGGGTAGAGGTGAAACTGGCACAGGGCTACTCCCCGCAAGTGGCGCAAGTGGCCCAGAACCTAGATGGTAGGCCTGTTTTCGCCGATGCCACCCAATTGGAGTTGTTGCCCGGCAGTACCTTGTCCATGGAAGCGAGGTCGGTGTTGAAGGTTGAAAGCGGGTCGACATTGATCGTCCGGGGTGGAGCCTCGATCTTGATGCGAAAAAGGTCCAAAATCGTGGTGGAGTCAGGCGCCTCCATTCGGGTGGAAGAGGGAGCCATGCTGCCTGCAGGTTTTTGGTCGAAGTTAGTGGTGATGAAGCCCGGCAGCCGCCGTCTGTGACGGCTTATCCGGTGAGGGGCAGGAGTGGCTTGGTGGCCCGAAAAGGGGCACGGAGCTTGGCGAGCCCACGCATGGCCCGGCCCCGGGTCTATGGACCGGGGACACCGCCCTCAATCACCCCAATTCTTGCTGTTTGAGCAGGTATTTCCCCAAAATGTCGAATTCCAAATTCACGCGGTCGCCGGCTTGCAATTGATGGAAGTTGGTATGCTCGAAGGTGTAGGGGATGATGGTCACCGAAAAGCTGCCTTTGCCGGATTGTACCACGGTCAGGCTCGTACCGTTCACACAGATGGATCCCTTGTCGACCAAAAGACCTGAATAGGATTCCGGAAAGCTGAAATGATAGTTCCATGAGCCATCGAGGACCTCCACCCGCTCCACCCTGCCGGTTGTGTCCACGTGTCCTTGCACGAGGTGGCCATCCAGCCGTTGACCCAGTTTGAGGCAGCGCTCCAAGTTGACTTTTTGGCCTCGTCGGAGGTCTCCCAAATTTGTTTTGCGAAGGGTCTCGTCCACCGCCACCACACAATAGTCGACCTCGGGATGGTTGGCATGGATTTCGGTCACGGTGAGGCAGACCCCATTGTGGGCGATGCTTTGGTCGACCCTGATGGGTTCATCCAAGGTCGCGCGAAAACGAAATTTCAGGTTGCTGCCTTGCGGGGTACATTCCACGACTTCGGCCAAGGATTCGATGATGCCGGTGAACACAGGTTGAAATTAAGGATTATCTGAAAAGGGACACGTTGCCGGAAAGGGGTTGGCGCAACACATAGCCGGGCAGGCGGTCTTCCTCATACCAGATGACGTAAAAATAGACGCCTTCGGGTGCCGGGTTGCCTTTGGTGGTACGTCCGTCCCAGATACGTTGGGGGTCGGGTAGGTTGGTGGCCTGGTAGACCAATCCTCCCCATCGATCGAAGATTTGCACCACGGATATGCGGACGTTTCGGTCGAGCAGCGGTGCAAAATAGTCGTTTACGCCGTCTCCATTCGGGCTGAACACGTTTCCGATGCTCACCTCGGGGCAGTTTTCAAAGCAATAAGTGACCATCTGGCTCTCATTACCGTTTGTGTCCACTGCCGTGATACCGTAGCAATCGGCGATGGAGCTCAGGCCGGGTACGTTGTAAAAATTCACTCCACTGTCTACCTGCGCGATTACATTGAAGTCAGATGTCCGGTTGTCGGCGCGCCAGATCTGGTAGAAGTCCACATCGGCACCGCATGCCGAGTCGGGTTCAGTCCAATTGAAGGTGATGGTATGGTTCACACAATTGCGGGAGGTGTCGAACTCGATGGTGCCAATGCAGGGGGGCTCAAGGTCTACCGGGACGCCACAGGCACGTTGGGAAGCGTTTCGGACACTGTCGGGCACTTCGGCACGTCCATATTCACCTTCAGAAACGACAACGTAGCAATAATCCTCGAAATTGGTGAGCCCACGGTCGATGTAGGTGTGGGTGCTGGCGCCACTTCCGGGTACCGTTGCGATGTAAGTCAAGGGATTGGATGGCCCATCGGCGCGGTAGATGTCATACAGGCGGTTGGTCCAAGGCACCACTTCTTGCCAAGCGAGTGTAAGTTGTTTGTCGCCGGGTGTGATGCCTAGCCGGATGGATGAACCGTAATTGCCATTGCTGATGAGGTGGCCGTTGGCATCGATGGTTTCCACGCGGTAGCGGTAGGCAAAGTCCGTGGTATTCAAACCTGTGTCAAAATAGGTGGTATCTTGAAACGGGATGGAAGTTGCGACGAGTTGCCAATTGGTTGCACCGGATAAGCCTTCGCTGCGGTACAGGTCATAAGTGTAGGGCCTTGGGAAAAACACCGTGTCGATGGCAGTGGGTTGTGACCATGCCACGGAGATGCTGCCTGCCATGGTGGATGTCACATTGACCGAGTCTTTCAATAAAACGGCAAAATCCTTCTGAATCTCGATGCAGACTTCGTTGGAAGCGCAGGTGCGCATGTTTTCGGGGAAAATTGCTCTGACCAAGTAGCAGATTTCGCCCCCATAGGGGAATGGCTCCCCTCCGTTGTCGTCCACAAATTGGGTGGAAGTATGCCCGGAAGTGGTGCCGATGAGTTGGTATCCACTGCCCGATGGCTCGGATTGGCAACAAACGGAGTCTTGCAAGTATCCTCCTGAGCCTGACTTGCGGAATATCTCATATCCCAAGGCTGTGTTGCAGCTGTGCGGATCCCAATTCAAAGTCACTTGTTGGTTTGCTGCGATGACCACAAGCCCCGTTACGGGGGCAGGAAGCACCCGGATTTTCATGACGTGGTGTTTGCTGAGCATTTGGGTCCCGTAATAGGCCAAATTGTCATGCACGTAGAAGTCCACTTGGTAGAATTGGGGCCGGATGTGTTCGCAGAGGGTGTTCCATTCGATTTCGCCTCGGATGGTGTCGTTGTGGTCTACCGGGTAGGTTGGGGGTATGGCTTGGCCCAGAGGTTGGGTGATGGTGAGCAGGGCCGGGTTGTTGGTCACTGCAAATGGACCGTTGTTGTTGATGCCGTTGTTGTTGAGGTAGAAATAGATGCTGTCGCCCGGGGGAGGCAGGCGGTCGAAATCTGGGTCCCAAATCTCGAAATCGACCTGAAGGGCGGTGCCGGCAAACACACAGGTGTCCGTGATGGCATCTATTTCGGGCGGGTTGTTGTTGCAGGGGTTAACAAAAATCCCCATGTCACGGAATGAACGTCCGATGAGCACACCTTCCCGGTATTCTTCAATTACGTACGCAATGTTGTAGATGCCTTGCACTTGTGGTACGTTCCAAGTGATGAATCCGGTGGTGGGATCCATGATCATAGGTCCATTGTTCTGGTATTGGTCCGGTTGTACGAATCCGGTGCAGGTAACGGGTGTTGTGATGTTGGTGCCATCGTATTGCCTGCAGGGTACGAATGAATACACCAAGGAATCGCCATCTGGGTCGTATCCTCCCGGGTTGTGGGTCCACAGCTTGCCGGTACACGCTTGGTCTACAGGATGGTTCAAGAATTGGGGGCTGTTTTCGGCGCCCAAATAGTTGTTGATAAGGACGGTGGTTTCAATGAAAAACTCTTGGTTTCCTGAGTTGAACATGTTGAGGATGTTGTCCAATCTGGCAAGGTCGTGGAATCGGATGAGGTACCATCCCGGACCGGGAAAGGTATAGGTGGTTTTGTAGATATTTTTCTTCACCGAACCGAAGATGTACTCTCCCATTTGTTGCGTCGGGCAGGAGATGGGGTAAAGAGGGTCGTTGAAAAAGGGGCCGTTCTGTCTCGGGATGCCTGTGATGTCGGTGAGTTTGGTGGTTCCGGCTGCGTTCCAGATTTCGATGTCAATCTCACACCGGTCGACGTTGAAGGCAGAAGGGTCGGTGTAGGTGGTCACCGTGATTTCAACCGAATTGTTGCCAAGGTATCGGTATGTGATGTCGCCTGCCAGATTGTGGGTGGCAAAAAGTTGGAAAGGTGCCATCCATGCCAAAACCACTACAAGCCCTGTGAAGAGGTTGAAGGAAATGCTTGGAGGGTTCGATCCGGTTTTCGGGGTCATGTCTGGGTTTGGTTGGTGCAAAGATGCACCCGACATTGCAATTTGTTGGAGTTTTCGGGCCAATCTGGAAGGTCGGGGAATCATTTGTCAGAAAATCTGAAGGTATTCTTTTACTTATACTTGGGAAAGCGTACCTTTGTTTCCCCAATTGAAAAACCCCTCTGGAAAGGCCTTGCTCAAAGGTAAGAATTCTTTTCTTGAATTTTTTTGGGGTTGTTTTTTGCATGGCGTGGGGAAAATGACGTATTTGCACGCCCATTTGTACGAGAGTATTGAATTATTAATGGACACGTTAAGTTACAAGACCCGGTATGCAACACCGGCCACCATTGAGAAGAATTGGCTCGTGATTGACGCCGAAGGACAAGTATTGGGTCGTTTGGCCAGCCAAATCGCCTATTTGCTCCGCGGCAAACACAAAGTCAATTTCACACCTAGCCAAGATTGCGGTGATTACATCATCGTGCTAAACGCCGAAAAAGTGCGTTTGACCGGTCAAAAATGGTCTGACAAAGACTACATGGTCTATTCGGGATACCCAGGAGGTGAGACCCACCTCACGGCCGCTGAAGTCATGAAGCGTGATCCTCGCCGTCTTGTGGAAGAAGCGGTCCGCCGCATGCTTCCCAAAAACAGATTGGGTCGCCAACTCTTCCGCAACCTCCGGGTGTACGAAGGTGCTTCGCACGACCACCAGGCTCAAAACCCGGTTGCATATCAGTTGAAATACGATTCGAAAGCTTAATTTCCTTTATGAATAAAATTGTGAATGTAGGCAGAAGGAAGACCTCGGTTGCGAGGTGCTTTTTCAGCCGCGCAAAAGAAGCAGGTAAGGGTACACTTTCCTTCAATGGCCGTACTCTCGAGGACTTCTTTCCAGTAGACATCCTCCAGATTAAAGTATTGGCGCCATTTCACGCGCTGAACCTGAACGTTGCGGATTTTGATATCCACGTCAATGTACAGGGCGGTGGCATCACCGGTCAAGCCGAAGCTGTCCGGATGGGTTTTTCCCGTAACCTTGTCGAGATCGCTCCTGAAAACAAGCCTGCCCTCCGCGCGGCTGGATTCATGACCCGCGACTCTCGCATGGTGGAGCGTAAAAAGTACGGCCAACCAAAGGCCCGTAAGAAAACCCAGTTCTCTAAGCGTTAATCCTGGAAATCATTTATCATGGCCAATATCACTTACAATGATCTGCTGGATGCGGGCGTACATTTCGGTCACTTGACCCGTAAATGGAACCCTGCCATGGCTCCTTACATCTTCATGGAGCGCAATGGTATCCACATCATCGACCTCAACAAATCCCTCAGGATGTTGGAAGAAGCCACCAAAGTGGCACGCCAACTTTCCTCTTCCGGACGCAAAATCCTGTTCGTGGCTACCAAAAAGCAAGCCAAAGACATCGTCGCCGAGCAGGCTCAACGCGTCAACATGCCTTACGTTACCGAACGTTGGTTGGGTGGAATGCTCACCAATTTCGCGACCGTGCGCAAATCCATCAAGAAATTGTCGAACATCGAGAAGATGGAAACCGACGGAACTTTTGAGCGCCTTTCCAAAAAAGAACGCCTCATGAAGTCACGTGAAAAAGCCAAACTCGAGAAGTTCTTCAAAGGTATCTCTACCCTCAACCGCCTTCCTTCTGCAATTTTCATTGTGGACATCAAAAAAGAGCACATCGCGGTTTCTGAGGCTCGCAAACTCGCCATCCCGACGTTTGCCATGGTGGATACCAACAGCGACCCGAACAAAGTCGACTTCCCGATTCCTGCAAACGACGACGCAGCTAAGTCAATCCAGTTGGTGGTGACCGCCATCTGTGATGCCATCTTGGAAGGTGTCGATGAGCGCAAGAAGAAAAAAGAAGAAGACCGCATCAAGGACGAGTCCGATCGTCAAAAGGGAGTGGAAACCGTAGCCACTGCCGACGAGGACTGATTCTGATTCCTGATTGTCAAAACCCAGCGGAGCCCTTCAAGGCTCCGCTTTTTTTTAATCGAATGCCTACCTACTCCCAACGATGGTTCAACTAGGCATTTTCCTATCTTTGACGCCACAAAACCCGTTCAAGATGTCCAAGCAAAAGCCTAGCATCCCTCAAGGCACCCGGGACTTCGGTCCAGCTGAAATGACCGTGCGCGAATTCATTTTCGATACCCTCCGGTCCGTTTTCAGGCGCCACGGATTCCAACCCTTGGAGACGCCTGCCATGGAAAAGTTGGATGTGCTCACCGGGAAGTATGGCGAGGAAGGCGACCGATTGATTTTCAAAATCCTGAATTCCGGCAATTATTTGGATGATGCCCAACGGAAGCAGTTTGATTTCGGGCAACCCCAAGCCGCACAACGCTTGTTGCCGATGGTGTCCGAAAAGGCGCTTCGCTACGACCTTACCGTGCCCTTTGCCCGCTATGTGGTCATGAATCATCACCTCCTTGCTTTCCCTTTCAAGCGTTACCAAATCCAACCTGTGTGGCGCGCTGACAGGCCTCAAGCTGGTCGCTACCGGGAGTTCTATCAATGCGACGTGGACGTGGTAGGCTCTGACTCCTTGTTGAATGAGTTCGATTTGGTGCAGATTGCTGAGGCTGGGTTTTCTGGTTTGGGCATCCATGGTGTCACCCTTCGTATCAACAATAGGAAACTCTTGCAAGGAATCGCCAATTGGTTTGGGGCCGGGGATCGGTTTGTGGAGTTCATCACCATTTTGGACAAACTTGACAAGATCGGGGAGGAAGGAGTCTTCAAGGAATGGGCAGAAAAGGAATTCACGGTGGACCCCGGAAAATATGAAAGGTTCAAAAGGCTCAATGGCAAATCGGCTTTGGAAAAGGTGGACTATTTGAGGGCCTTGTTGAATTCAGATGGCGGAAACCATGATGCTGAAGCTGGTTTGAACGAATTGGGCTTCTTGTTCAGCCTGATGAATAACCTCGATTTCACATCGGTGACCCCTGAATTGGATGTGTTTTTGGCGCGTGGGTTGAGTTACTACACAGGTTGTATTTTTGAAGCCGGGGTGGAGGATTTCGGAGGATCCATTTTGGGGGGCGGGCGCTACGACAATCTCACAGGGGTTTTCGGGCAACCGGGATTGTCGGGGGTCGGGATTTCTTTTGGTGCCGATCGCATTTACGACATCCTTCAAAAAAGAGGATTGGCCCGACAGGCTGCTGCATCTGAACTCAAAATCATGTTGTTGAATTTCGGCGGGGTGGGGCAGGATACCGCATTGAGGGTCTTGCTGGGTTTACGTAAGGCTGGTTTCTCGGCCGAGATCTATCCTGATGGCCATGTCAAACCGGGCAAACAGTTTCAATATGCCGAGAAAGTCGGCTTTACCCACGCAGTTGTCATCGGGGACCTCGAAGTGGCCGAACAAGCCTGCAATGTCAAAGATTTGGCCGAAAGGCGGGAGACGAGGATACCCATTGCCGGTGTGATTCAACATTTCAGTGAAATTCGAAACCGTGCCTAAACACGACATCCAATGAAGCAATCCATCGAACTCACCTTGAAGCCTTGGTCCTTGTCGGATTTTGACAAGGTCATGCATACAGGAGCGGTTTTGACAATTGGTGCAGATGCAACCGAAAAAGTTGTGGCCTGCCACACCTACCTACAAAACCGAATCGCACGGTCAGATGAAGCGATTTACGGCATCAATACGGGGTTTGGTGCCCTTCGCAACCAGTCCATTCCCGGTCATCATTTGCAGGCCTTGCAGGTCAACCTAATGCGGTCCCACGCTTGTGGGGCCGGTGCCGAGGTCCCGCCCGAAATCGTGAAGGCAATGCTGGTTCTGAAGGTCAGGTCCTTGTCGTATGGTCACTCCGGTGTGCAATTGTCCACCTTAGAACGGCTGTTGCAGCTGTTCAACATGGATGCTTGCCCGGTGGTCTATGTGCAAGGATCTTTGGGTGCGAGTGGTGACTTGGCTCCCTTGGCTCACCTTTGCCTGCCCTTGATCGGAGAAGGGCAGGTGGATTGGAAGGGCCGTAGATGGTCCGGCAAGGAGTTCTTGGATGAGTTGAATTGGAAGCCCCTCCAACTTCATCCCAAGGAGGGGCTTGCCTTGCTCAATGGGACACAATTCATGTTGGCTTACGGGTTGATGGCCCTTCGTGAAGCCAAACACCTTGCACAGGCTGCGGATTTGTTGGCCGCTTTGAGTTTGGATGGTTTCGATGGCAGATTGGATCCTTTTCACCGACTGCTCCATGAAATCCGTCCCCATCAAGGGCAGGTCTTTACCGCCCAATCGATTCTCGAATTGTTGGAAAGTTCGGAAATCGCTTCCAAGCCCAAACAAGACGTACAAGACCCCTATTCTTTTCGCTGCGTCCCACAGGTCCACGGTGCATCCAGAGACGCAATTGCCTATGTGGAGGGAATCCTTGAAGTGGAAATGAACAGCACCACAGACAACCCGAATATTTTTCCCGAGGCGGATTTGATTTTGTCTGGGGGGAACTTCCATGGTCAGCCGCTTGCCATGGCCTTGGACCATCTGGCCTTGGCTTTATCGGAGTTGGGGAGTATCTCGGAGCGTAGGGTATTTCAACTGCTTTCGGGTCAGCGTGGACTTCCACCTTTTTTGGCAGCGGAGCCTGGCCTGCACTCGGGGTTGATGATTGCCCAATACACTGCCGCCGGAATCGTGAGCAAAAACAAATTGCTGTGTGTGCCCGCAACAGCTGACAGCATACCATCGAGCAATGGGCAAGAGGATCATGTGTCCATGGGCTCCATCGCGGCCGTCAAAGTTTGGGAAGTTGTAGACAACCTGTACACTTTGCTATCCATTGAAATGTTGGCAGCATCCCAAGCCTTGTGGTTCAGGTCCCCTTTGAAAACCAGTGCTCGCTTGCAGGCGGTGTTGGACAGTTACAGGACGATGGTTCCGCCGGTCGAACAGGATCGATTCCTCCATGCTGACATTGCCAATGGCAGACAGTTCCTGAAAGATTTGAATGGAATTTAAACTGTTCAAGATCAGATATTTAAACTGATTGAAGAAGGGATAGCCCTCCAAGCTTCCTTAGGTTTTACCTTCCCAACCATTGCTGGGTCATCCTTAGGTCGACCCGTTGGATTCTTGGCCTGTTTCCTCTCCATTGGCATTGGGATTGTTCTGTCATAACTGCCCAAGATTTGACTTGGCGGATTTTATCCACTTAACGATTTGGGTGTTTTGTTAGTTGTTTGACGGAATAATCCACATGTGCACGACAAGTATTCATTTTGTCAATAACCTGTCGGTTTATGGATAATGAATTATTGTTTAATTTTCCCTCGATTCCAATTAACAACAAAAGGAACAGACCATTTATGAAGCAATTTTACAGTCGAACAATTCTGAAGCTGACCATGTTGGCCTTGTTTGCTGTTGCCGGGTTGTCGGTGAAAGCGCAGTTGAACATGACCCGTCAGACATTTTCAGGCACCTATTCTCCGATTTCGGTTGCAACAGGGGCCTTGAGGTCCAACACGAACGGTGATGATGGCTCGCAAGATGGCTTGCCCATCGGGTTTACCTTCAACTATTTGGGTACACCTTACACCACGATCAGCGTCAACTCCAACGGTTTTGCATCCTTCACAGCCCTCACGGGTGTTGGTAGCACTTGGGTGAATTCCAATTTGGCCACTGCAACCGCCCCAAACATCATTTTGGCTCCTTGGTGGGATGACTTGTTGATTGACACAACCTTGTTGAATGGTCGAATCCTTTATCAAACTACAGGAACGCCTGGTTCGCAAGTCATGACCATTCAATGGACTGACATGCCATCCTACACTACGGCTACTCAGAAAATCAATTTCCAGATCAAATTGTACGAAGGTACCAATGTAATCGAGTTCCACTACGGGAACATTTTGGCTGGAGCTCCATCTACCAGTGAAAGTGCTTCCATTGGTATCGAAGGTGGCTTAGGTGGCTATGGGAACTTCATCGATGCCGTAACCGGTTCTTCGTTTGTTTCCATGGGCTACAACACGGCCGCCGTTGAATGGCCCACCAACTTTTACCGTTTCACTCCGGGTGCACCCACCCCGATGGCTGGAGGCACCTACAACATTGGTGCTGGTCAGACTTATACCAGCATCGACCAGGCAGTTGCCGAACTGAACCACCGTGGTATCACAGGTCCAGTTGTTCTAAACCTTACCGATGCCAACTACACTCCCGATCCAGCTGGTGGAGACAACGTTTTCCCAGTGGTTTTCGGACCCATAGTCGGAACGAGCAGCACCAACACCATCACCCTTCAGCCTGCAAGCGGTACTGCAACCCTGACCTCGATAGGCACAGGCGGAGGAAATATTTCGCTTTCTGCGGCCGCAACCACCATTGGTACAACCGGGGAGCCTGTCATTGCCGTTTCAGGTACGAGCTTCTTGAACATCAACAATCTGAACTTGGTGGCCAGTTCCAACTTGCTGGACCGTGGCTTGTTGGTCATCAACAACTCCGCTGTGTTGGGTGCAAATGCCAATGCTTTCCGTGGAATCACGGTACAATTGGATCGTACCAACACATCTTCCATCGGTATCGAACAGCGCGCTGTTGTCACTCCCACAGCTCCTACCGGTTCCAACAACAACAACTTCTACCTTGACCTTTCCATCACCAACGTCTATAACGGTCTCAACCTCTTCGGAAACGCTACGTTCAATGACGTTGGGTGCTACGTTGGCAATACCAACCCCAATGGATTCAACTCCATCGGTTCCGCCAATGCAAACGACATTGGCAATGGTGCCAATCTTTCTTATGGTATCCGTGCGAGCAACCAAAACAACGTTCAGATTTTCCAAAACGAAATCCGCAATATCACGGTGACCGGTGCAGTTACTTCCAATGGCATTTTCGTGGAAGGTGCGACTGGTTTGGCTCAAATCTACCGTAACAAGGTTCATGATATCCGGAATACCAGTACAACTGCGACCAACCAAGTCAATGGTATTCGTGCGAGTGTTGCCACTGCCGGTACGCACAACATCCGCCTGTTCAATAACTTTGTTTACAACCTCAGCTCCGGGTACACCAGTGTTGCCACCGCAACTCGCCAAATCACGGGTATCTTTGCCCAAGATGCCGGTGGCGGTGCAACCACCTCTTCGATTCAGGTTGACCATAACAGTGTTTCCATCAACCACAGCGGTGCACCCAATGCTTCGAGCGCTTGTTATGCCAATAACTCCGCCGCCGGCCCGCAAATGTTCGTGAGGAACAACGTTTTCGCCAACTTCACCACCGGTCAAAATGCTGCGGGTGTGGCTTATCACACGGGTTACTTCACTGCCAATGTCACTGCAATCGGAAGTGCTGGTTCTGTTTCGAACAACAACGACTTCTATATTCCCGACGCAAGTGCAGGTTACGTAGGCCGTGGTGCAACCACCAACTATGCTACCTTGGCCAACTGGCAAACTGCAACCACGCAGGACGCTGCATCCGTAACTGTAGACCCCGTTTTTGTAAGCCCTACTGCTGACCTCCATGCGAGTGCACTTGGATTGAACAGTGCGGCTCAAGTTGTAGCCCATGTCACGGATGACATCGATACGGAAGTTAGGTCAGGTACCCCAGACATCGGTGCAGATGAGTTCGTGCTCTTTACCGTCGATGCGACTCCACAGAGCCTCGTAAGTCCTTTGACTGGCGCATGCTACTCTGCCGCAGAACCTATCGTCATCCAAGTTCGAAATGCAGGTGTGCTGCCTTTGGACTTTGTTGCGAACCCATGCACTGTCACAGTTAACGTTACAGGGGCCATCACTTCCACAATTTCTGTGATCCTGACCGACAACTCATTGAATGGTGGGGTTCCACTGCCTATTGGTTCTAGCGTGAATGCCACCGTTGGCACACTGAATATGACCACGGCAGGCACTTATATCTTCAACGCATCCGTTGTTTGTAATGGTGATTTGAACAGCTCAAATGACGCGATGTTGGCCACCAACAGGAGTTTCCTTGCTGGGACAACCACCGCGATCAGATCGTCTCTTTGCTTGGGTGATAGCTCTTTGGTCAGCCTTGCTGGCAACACTGGGGCCTCCATCCAGTGGCAATCCTCCTCAAACGGTACTACTTGGACCAACATCCCAGGCGCGACCGGATCATCCTTCATGGCAATTCCGACTGCCACCACTTGGTATCGTGCCGAAGTGTGTGGGGTTTTGAATTCAACTGAAGATACCATCGTTGTCTCTGTGCCCTCAGCTCCAACCACTACCAATGACACGGTTTGTGGATTGGATACCCTCCATTTGGCAGCCGCAGGAAATGGCACCTTGAATTGGTACGCACAGCCTAGCGGTGGTTCGATCATCAATACTGGAACAACCCTTGATACGGTTCTTTCGGTTTCTACCACCTTTTACGTTTCCAATACCTCCGGTGGTGGAACGGCATCCGTGGGATTGCTCAATAATAGCGCTGGTGGTGGTCAGCAGACCTCTAGCAACTACAACACGTTTGACGTATTGCAAGCTTGTACCTTGATTGGAGCTTATGCTTATCCTGGTGCAGCCGGTAACGTAGTTTGTGAATTGCGTGATAATGCAGGCAATTTGATTACCACCCGTACCGTTGCGGTAACAGCCGGCGATGTAAACAACCGGACATTCATTCCTTTGAATATCCCCTTGACACCGGGTACGGGCTATCGCCTCGCCCAAGGCCCCGGTTCAGTGTCCATGTTCAGAAGCAATGCCGGTGTGGCATATCCCTACACACTTCCCGGGGTACTTTCGATCACGGGTTCTGCCGCCGGTGCAACCTTTTACTATTGGTTCTACGATTGGCAGATTTTGACAGGTTGTGCATCGGCGCGCATTCCTGTAGAAGCGGTTGTGAACACGCCTCCTTCCATCACGGCTGCTGCCAGCGCTGACACAATTTGTGAGGGTGAGATTTCAACTTTGACTGTCACTTCCAGCAATGCTGGGTACAGCTATTCTTGGTCTCCATCCGCGACCCTGAGCAGCAGCACTGGTGATTCCGTTTCTGCTGCTCCAATCGGTTCTATCAGCTACGTTGTTGCCAGTATCGACCCTGCGGGCTGTGTGAATCGCGATACCGTGGATATTGTCGTTAACTTTCATCCGACCGGTACTCCAGTTGTCGGTGACTCCTTGCTTTGTTTTGGTGATTCCACCACAATTGGTGTTGCTGTTACTGCCCCATTGTATTCGGATTCAACCATCGTGCCAATTTTGGACAACAACCCAACTGGTTCATTTGGACGAATCAACGTCAGTAACTTCCCCGGCGTTTTAGGGCCAAACAGCATCGCTAGGGTTTGCTTGGATGCAACACATACATGGGATGCAGACGTTTCATTCACGCTGATTTCTCCCCAAGGAACGTTGTACGATCTTTCCAGCGGAAACGGGGGAAGTGGAGACAATTACACCTCCACCTGCTTCGAAATGACCGCTGCTACCAGCATCACGACCGGAACCGCTCCGTTCACTGGAAGCTTCATTCCTGAAGGTGCCGGTGGATTTGCAAATTTCGCAGGTGAAAATCCTAACGGTCAATGGTCGCTTTGGATTGTCGACAATGCTGGGGGAGATTTTGGCCAGGTCAACTGGTGGAGCATTGAATTCGTGTTGCCGACTATTCAGTTTGCTTGGTCGAGTAATCCAGCAGGGTTTACTGCCAGCACTGCCAGCGTAAACGTATCACCATTGGTCAGGACGGAATATTTCTTGACAGTATCCGATTCTGCAACGGGTTGTGACACCACCTACAGCTACACGGTTGATGTGCTTCCTCAGCTCACCGGTGGTATCGTTGCACCTTCAGTGGTTTGTAACGGTGCAGCCGTTACCCTTACTTCCAATGTTGGTGGCGGTGATGGTGCTTACACTTACAATTGGGGTGGTCTTTCCACCAATGACTCGTTGAGTGTGGTTGTGAACTCCGATACGACCTTCACGTTGGATATCACGGACGGTTGTGGAGCTGTTGTGTCTGATACCGCCACCATCTTGCTTGCTCAGCCGCTTGGAGTTACGCTTGCAGGTCCGGCAACGGCTTGTATCGGTGACACACTTTCGCTCACTGCAAATGCCGTGGGTGGTGATGGGAACTATACCTATGTGTGGACTCCAAACCTCGGAACCACTGCCACAGTAACGGATATTGCTGGCTCTTCAGGTTTCGGTGGATACTCTGTGTCTGTGACTGATGGTTGTAACGTTTCGCCTGCAGTTGGTAACCTCACGGTTACGTTCATCAATCAGCCTGTTGCTGCATTCACCTTCAGTGGTGCTAGCTTGAGCTACTCATTCAGCAACACTTCAGTTGATGCCACCACCTACAGCTGGGACTTCGGAGATGGAAGCACTTCCACTTCTGCTTCACCTTCCCATACCTATAACGTGGATGGTGTGTACCAAGTCTGTTTGATTGCAAGCAACTCTTGCGGTTCCGATACCTCTTGCCAATCCATCACGGTGGTATCGACCTCCAAGCCTTTTGGTATGGGTGTGGTTCAACTTTGGCCCAACCCAGCCAACAACCAATTCAACGTTCGTGTGGATGGGTTGCAAGGCAACTACCTCTTGTTGGAGTTGTTCGATCTGGCTGGCCAACGTGTGATGAGGCGTGAAAACACCCAAGTCGGTGTGACCATGACCGAAACCATGAACGTGGATTTGCCAGCTGGCACTTACTATCTGCGCGTCCAAGATGGCATCAACAATGCCACCTTGCGGATTGTGTTGCAGTGATTTAAGCCATAACCAATGAGAAAGGGCCGCCTGAAGGGGTGGCCCTTTTTATTTGAGAGCTCTAGGAAATATTTACATTCCCTCTTGGACTTGATCTCCCTCCCTCGGATGTTACTGGGTGCCATGAGGCAGTGATGGCTTGGGCCAATCGGCCTGACGCGACATCCAAATTTTCAATGGCTTAGGGTGAAGTTAGCTCCGACCAATGGCCTAAGGGCAATTCTTGTTGGGATGATCAGCATCTCGCATGTTCGGTGTAAAAGGCCTTGGGCGTCTTGGGGTCAGGCTTGTCCACTTGAGTTGGTGTGTTCTGCAAGTAGGTTGGAGAATGAACCCTTCCAGGCTGAAGGTTGTTGCCGCTGCCAACTGAAAATCAAAGGATATACAGCACCCCAGCCGAGCGGTAGCTTTTCATCGGGTATGCGGGATCATTGTCGGTGAGGTTGAACTCAATCTTCGTTTGACTGTGGGGTAGGCTGAGCTTTTTCAATCCGGTTGAGCTCCACACTGACGGGCCTCACGATGAGCGGGAATTTCTCGGTAGAAACACTACTGGTTTCGAGCCCGAAAGCTGATGCTGTTGAGATGCTGATGTTTTTGAGCAAAAAGTAACCTTGTAACAGGATCCGTTCATAGGTTGGCAAATCGTTTTCTCCACTGAGGTATTTTTCAATGAGCACAAATCTGAAGTCACTTCCGTCCTTGTAGGTAGCTAAAGAGCCGTATTTGGAGGCTACACTCACTTCACCCCTTTCCGTCATGTTTTCGATTACTTTGCGGAAAAACAGGTTGATGCGCGGTTCCACACGGAATCCAAGGTAGAAGTCCACGCGGATGATGTCGTCAGGCACGATGATGTTGACCTTGTAGTCCATCCGGTATGGTTCGTCGGTAACGTGGACATGCAAAAACCAATAGATGTCTGCGCGCTTAGGTTGGCGTTTCAAAATGGAGTAAAGGACCGTTTTCTCGATGTGGTCGCTTTGGGATTCGTTGGTCATGAAAACCAAGTTGGTGGAGAACTTCGGCACTTGTTCGTCGGCGCTCAGGTTCATCAAGGTTGGCACGTAGGGCTCCAATTCTTCTGAATCCGAAAACTGGTTGGCGATTCTTTTACCGAAGTGCCAAACGGCCATGACAGCAAACAGGGAGGCGGCCACGATGATTGTCACATAGCCTCCATGGGGAAACTTTTCAAGGTTGGCCGCCATGAACGCTCCTTCCACCACCACGAAAAATGCAATGATGAGAACAATCAAGGGCAATGGGAATTTCTTCAACCGCATGTAGTAGGCCAACAGGGTGGTGGTCATGAGCATGGTCAGGACGATGGCCAAGCCATAGGCGGCTTCCATGGCAGCCGATTCGTGGAAGTACAAGACCACTCCCACACAGCCTGCCCAAAGGAGCCAATTCACCATGGGGATGTAAAGCTGACCGCGCACATCGGTGGGATACATAACCTTGACCTTGGGCCAGAAATTCAGGCGGATGGCCTCGTTGATGAGGGTGAAAGAACCTGAAATCAGGGCTTGGCTCGCAACGATTGCCGCCAATGCCGCAATGATGATTCCCGGAATCAGGAACCAATCTGGCATGAGGGCGAAAAACGGATTGACGTTGCCGAGTTCTGCCAAGGTTTTGCCTTCATGGGCCAAGAGCCAAGCGCCTTGTCCGAAATAGTTCATCAGAAGGCTCAATTTGACCACACCCCAAGAAACTCGCACATTTTCTTTGCCGCAATGTCCCAAATCGGAGTATAGCGCTTCCGCACCTGTTGAGCACAAAAAGACGGCTCCAAGGAGGAAGAAGCCACCTTCGGTGTTGGCCAACATGTCATAGGCATAGTAGGGGTTCAGAGCCCTCAGGACGGAAAAGTCAGCTGACAAGGCGATGGCCCCCAAAACGAACAGCATGGTGAACCAAATCAGCATCACGGGTCCGAAAAACCTGCCGACGGCTTTTGTGCCGAATTGCTGAATGAAGAACAAGCCGGACAGGATGACCAACACGATGGGGATTGTGGGTATTCCAGGTTGAATGGCCTCCAATCCTTCGATTGCAGAGGAGACCGAGATGGGTGGCGTGATGATGCCATCGGCCAACAATGTACATCCTCCCAAAATGGCCGGAAATATGAGCCATTTCACTTTCAATCTCCTCACCAATGCATACAGGGAGAAAATGCCACCTTCACCGTTGTTATCGGCGTTGAGGGTGATGATGACATATTTGATGGTGGTGAGCAGGGTGATGGTCCAAAATACACAGGAAAGTCCGCCCAAAACCAAGGTTGAGCTGATGGGTTGACTGCCCATCACGGCTTTTAGAACATACAAGGGGGACGTGCCAATGTCGCCGTAGATGATGCCCAGCGTTACCAACAAGGTGCCTGCTGTGACCCGATTGGAGTGTGAATGACCGCTCATGGTTGAGGTGGATGATGGATTTGTCCTGCAATGCCGGGGGTGGAATGCAGAAACAGCAAAATTAAGTCGGTGAGATTCCTCTTGCAAGGAAATTTTGGTGGCTCAAACGCTGCAGGTAGATGGACCAACCCTGAAGATTCACCGATTTTAATTACAAAATCACCGCATCAAAGTCTGAATCGGCGTGCTTTGTAGCTAAATTGAAATGGTAAGTGGTGGTTTGTGCCTCCACATCTAGGCTGACTTTTTGCTTCAAATCAATGTTCAAACACAGGCTTTCGCAGGGAAGGATTCCTGTAGGGCTTGTGTGAGAGGGAAACAACTTGGGATGAATTCTTCGGGAATCAGGATTGGGCTGCTTTATGTGGTGGGGAGCATCAGCTTTTTGCTGTTGCCCTTGTTGTTTGCGCCAGGTACACCCAGTTGGGACATGTTTCGCAGCAGTCACCTTCGTCGTGATTTGGTGGTCTACGGCTTGGTTTTGGGGTTTTATTACCTGAATCAGCATGTATTGATGCCCAAATTGTTTTTCCCGAAACGACATGTTTGGTATGGCGTTGCGGTGGCATTGGCCATTGGGTTGATTGTGGTACTTCCGACCATTTTGTTGCGTCATCATCCGCATTACCCGAGACCTCATCATTACCATAATGAAATTCATTTGTATTCGTTCAGCCATCCCTTTTTTTTGTTTTTGGTGAGTCTGTTTTTTTCCATGCTCATCGCGTTCCAAACCCGCTACAAGCAATCGGAACGTGACAGGCTTAAGGCAGAACTGTCATACCTGAAGGCACAAATCAACCCCCACTTTTTGTTCAACAGCCTGAATAGCATTTATGCCCTTGCGTTGAGCAAATCTGATTTGGCTTCCGAGGCGGTATTGAAATTGTCGGGCATGATGCGGTACGTATTGGCCAAAGCCAATCAAGAGTTGGTTATGCTGGAGGAGGAAATCAATTATTTGAGTGATTTCATAGCCTTGCAGCGCATCCGGTTGGGAAATACTGCAAAGGTGGAATACCGTTTGGAGGTGACGCCAGATAAGGGGACGATGATAGCACCTCTATTGTTGATACCCTTCGTGGAAAATGCCTTCAAACATGGAGTGGATCCTGAAAAGGAGGCAGAAATCTTGGTGGTTTTGAGGGTGGAGGGTCGGAGTTTGACCTTAGAAACTCACAATAGGAAATGTAGTCCGATACATTTTTTGGAGGATGAAGGCGGAATCGGGTTGTCCAATACCCGAGAGCGGTTGAAAGTTCTTTATCCCGGTAGGCATCATCTCAAAATCGTAGATGATGGAGTTCGCTTTTCCATTGTACTTGAAATTCAATTATGAGTATCTCCGCAATCGCATTGGATGATGAGCCATTGGCACTGAGTATCTTGCAAGGTTTCTGTGAACAAGTTGAGGGCGTTGAACTTCAGAAAGTATTCACGAGGTCCAGTGAGGCGCTGTCATACCTTGGGAAATTTCCCGTGGAATTGATTTTCCTTGACGTCAACATGCCCGGAACCAACGGCATTGATTTTTTACGATCCTTGCCCAAAGACAGCATGGTGGTGTTCACCACGGGTCACTCCGAATATGCAGTTGAAGGCTTCAATTTGAACGCGGTGGATTATTTGTTGAAGCCTTTTTCTTTTGAAAGGTTTGCCCAAGCCATCCAGAAAGTACAAAGTCAAATGTTGCTCCGCAAAAATTCAGCGAGCGATGAGCCTAAGCACTTTTTCGTTCGGGCGGATTATCGATTGGTCAAAGTTGTAGTCGACGACATCACCTTGGTGGAGGGATACGATGATTACGTCAAGATTCATCAAGAAAACGCCAAGGTACTCGTGGTGAGAATGACCATGCGCAACATCTTGGAAAAATTACCGGAACCCGAGTTTTTGCGCGTACACCGGTCTTTCATTTTACCCTTGAAACGCATTGAGGCTATCAGCGGCAAGTTCGTGGTGTCTGGAGGGCGGCAGTTCCCCATCGGGGGAAGCTACGAAGGACAAGTCAGGGATCTGTTTTCAAAGTGATGGATTCAATGCTGTGGTGCAGGATCCTCTAGGGGTTTGGCCCCGCCGGGTTTCACTGAAAAATGCAGGGTGAGCCTCTCTACCGGAGGGTTGCCGTTGTAAAAAACCATCAGCCACTTGGATTGGGGGCCTTCTTTGTCTTCTGTATCGATATTGGCTATAATCTCACCTGTTTCGCCGGGCGCAATTGCTTTCTCTGGATAAATCAAAGAAGTACAGGTGCATGAAGGCTTCACGTTGTCAATCAACAAATCGGCTTCTCCGGCGTTTTTGAATCTGAATATGAATTTGGCTGTGTCACCATACTCTATTTCTCCCAAATCAATGACGGTTTGCTCAAATTCAATCACTGTTTCAGCCCCAGGTTCCCCCGCATTGAGGTTCAATTGGCCCATGGCAGCAGGAGCGGAGAGAAATCCAATGAACAAGAACAATAAGAGGTATTTCATTTTCGTCATTTGCTTGTCTTAAAAATAACAAACCGTCGCCACATTCGTCACCGCTCAATCTTTTCGAATAAGACCACCCGAACGGGCCAATGCCCGGATTGAAACCGAGTTTCCCAAAGCGTGGTGTCCGAAAGGTCTTCCAACATAGCATCGGAAAACCCATTGCACACATTGGAATACAACACAAACCGGAATTGGTTTAAGCTGTTTGGCAAGGGCTCGAATTTCACCGAATCGGAAGATGATGGATCAATGAACGAAGGTGCAGCGGCTGCAGGGAAGTCAGTGCAAACATCGTGCCGTTGTATGCCCTGCCGTTCCATGTAATCCAAAGCAGCTATGCGGTGGCCATGGTAAGGCAAGTGGGCCAAAGTCGCATCCCATCCTTTGGCGACCGAGTCTGGATAGACCCAAAGATGCCCTGAAAGCCATCCAAGGATAACCAATGCCAATCCCAAACGATTCCAATTGCCAAATTTTGAGGCCGAAAAAAGCCCCAACATTGCCCAGCCCAAAAAAACATAGGCAGGCAGAAAGTACCTGTGGCCGATAGGATTGGAAAACGGAAGAAAGACCAGCCCCCACACCAATAGGGGCACGACCAACAGGATTCCCAATTTTCTGGAGTGGAACAGCTCTAGAGTTGAATTCTGCCTTTTCCAAATAGCCCAAGCCAAGCATGCCAAAGGGAAAATCCGACCATGGTCCAAGAGTCTCCAAACCATCACCAGCAAATTCCTGAAGATTCCACCCCAACCCACCAAGTTTCGGTGTCCACCATAGGTTGCCGCAGGTGGACGGAAGAGCCAACCAGTTTGAACATAATGGAACACCAACCAAGTGCATGCCAACATGGCCACTGTCAAATAGGGCCACAGATTTTTCAGCCTGAGCCAGCTCCATTTGTTTCCACTGTTGAGCATGATGTCAATAAACCCGATGGCCGCCAAGGAAAGTATGCCTCGCATGGACATCATCGATAGCCCGATCATGGAAATCAGCAAGAGGAGTTTTTGGGAGTCCCAAATGGATTTGATGGCCAACAGAAAAAAGAATAGAAGGGCGATGTCAGGTGTAATTTGGATGGATTGCGACACCAAAGCTGGGTCTAAAAACAAGACCAACCCAGCCCATGGAGCTGCTTTTTCCGGCAACAGTTTTTTGCCCAAATCCCAAGCCAGCCAATGCAAACCCAGCAAAAACGGCAACATGGCAAGGTGGGCGGCCCACAGGCTTTTGCCTGTGAAAGACCAGACCGCCGCCAAATATAGGCTGAAAAATGGTGGATGCCCCGCATCCAGCTCCGAGGGAACGGTCAGGCTTTCAAACCCAGTCTGAAGGTAGAATTGGGCAGTCCTGCTATTGAGGATGTTGTCCCAAAAAAAGGGGACACCAATCGATGCCAGGTTGACGAGCAAGGCGGCCCCTAGCCAAAACCAAAGCATGTTGTCGGGCCGATGCGTGCCTTTCAAGGGCCCCATTTACAATTTCATGGTTTTGAATTTCCACTCCGGGATGGTGCGGATGATGGCCATGATGTAACGCCACATCCACTTGGTATAGAGCACATTTTGGCGTCTTTTCCATGCTTTCCAAACATCCTTGGCCACGGAATCAGGGCTGGCAGTCAAGGGTGCCGGCAAAGGCAGTCCTTCGGTCATTTTGGTCTTTACGAATCCGGGCTTCACCGTCAGCACATGGATTTTCTTCCACGACAAGCGGTTTCTAAGTCCGCTGAGGTAGGCCGTGAAACCTGCTTTGGCACTGCCGTACCAATAATTGCTTGCCCTTCCGCGATCCCCCGCCACCGATGAGATGCCGATGATGCTGCCACGACCCGATTGTTCCATTTCGGAAGCTGCCAAATCCAACAACAAGGCACATCCCGTGAAATTGCTGTCCACCACTTGTTTGGCTATCCACACATCCTTTTGCGATTGATCTTGCGGTGGCATGTATCCGATTACGCAAATCACGACTTCAGGCTTGGGGTCCAAACCGGCGTAAAATTCTGCCAACCTATCAAAGTTGCAGATGTCCAATTCGTGCACCGAAGTCGGAACACCATATCGGATTTGAATGTCTTTGGCATCGGAGTCTAAGCTTTCGATGGCATTTCTTCCGGCCAATTGCAAGGCAAACCCCTCTTGGGCCCATCGGTGTGCAAGTGCACGACCAATGTCGCTCTTGGCACCTAAAATCAGACAGTGACGGCTCATGCCTCCAATTTAACATGAATAATCATCAAGGCCGCCAAGGAGTGCTTATTTACTTGGTGGTTGCCTTCATCTTCAGGTTACCGTGCCTGGTATACCTCAAAATAGGCGGTGGAGTCGGTTATTTGCCAATTTTCAAGTACATGTGCCAAGACAGAGCAACGATAATTCCGGTTAGCTGAGTAGGCTTCTGATTTCATGTCTTTTTCTACCAAAACGGGTGGTTTACTTTCCTCCATTACGGCCACTACTCGGGCAACCCCTTTTTCGTATCCCATTTCTCCGTCATGTTCCCAATCCAAAGGGATGACTGCTTGGGTATGGGTCAAATAGTGGGCGGGTGGCAAGCCTGGCAATACCACAAAATCAGGTCCAATCCGTTTTTGAAGTTGTTTGAAGTCCATCAACATGTCGTATTGGTCCCGGTGCGTGTAAATGTGGGCCAATTCCGGAAACACATCGCCGGCATGGTAGGTGAGTTCCGATCGGTGGCGCTCCATGTATGGGTATTGCTGAACGAAATGGAAGCTGATGAAACCGGCCATCGCCAACAAGGGCAGGGTCCATTTCGGTGGTTTGAAATCGTGGAGAACACCCGCAAACATCATCGTTCCTGCAATTCCGGGCAGGGCAATCTGAGCAGGGAAGGAGTATCCCCATGAGATTCCGGCAGCCCAACTGGCCACTCCGAGGAAGCCAAGCACAGCCATTCCCTTTCTAAAGGAAAGGTCGGTCGCCATCCACATACTGGTGCAGAGGGAGATCAGGAGCAACAGATGGAAAAATCCATACCGAGGAGGAAGGTAAATCTGCTCTTGGTTCACGTAAGCCACGATGAAAACAAGCCAAGTCAGTATTCCCAACATCACAGCACCGAAGACCAACCAACCACGGAATGGAACCGATGGAAACACCCTGCCCAAGACAAACAGGAGCAAGTAGGGGAGTCCAAACACCACTGCGGGTTTGTAAACCATGATGCCTGCTTGCATCAAATCCGAACTGCCAGATGCACCGCGAACCGCCTCCAAATTCAAGGAAATCCACTCAGCGCCATTGGGAACGAAAAACCAAAGCAGCGCCAAGCCTAGGTTTGCCAACAAAACTGAGATGACTGTGGCACGCAAGGTAGGGTGGAACCCGTGGAGCAGCATCGACAACAAAACAGCTCCCACAGGCATCAGGGCAAAAGGCTGTTTGCAAAAAGCCGCCAAGGCAAACAAAACCAATCCAAGGACAATTCCACCTGTTTTGCGGGCATGGGTCAGGGCGAATAGCCCGGCC
>Ga0068876_10000507_pt1 | contig 31835 bp, 27 predicted proteins | sample NOAtaG_6_FD_66442 | JGI IMG/M metagenome (GOLD analysis project Ga0068876, IMG submission 66442) | Freshwater lake microbial communities from Lake Erie, under a cyanobacterial bloom - NOAA_Erie_Diel5S_2200h metaG | ecosystem: Environmental > Aquatic > Freshwater > Lake | place: USA: Ohio, Lake...
GCAACGTTCGACCCCATGGCATGGTGGAGAGACAGCGGTGCCTTACTCATGGCGGGCATCCTTGCAGTCCTGACTTTTCTTGTGTTTTCTCCAGCCTTGGAGGGAGAGTTTCTGAATTGGGACGATGATGTCAACGTTTACAAAAACGAGTACGTCAAACACCTCAGTGCAGAAAATGTCAAAAACATCTTCACGACCACCGTAATAGGAAACTACAACCCCTTGGCCAATTTGACTTTCGCCGTTGAATGGTACTTTTTTGGCGACAATCCCTACCCCTACCACCTCACCAACCTCATTCTGCACCTGCTGAATTGCCTTTGCGTTTTTTGGCTTTTGCTGATGCTGGGATTGAGAAAAAACTGGGCTTTCTTTGCCGCACTCCTGTTTGCCATACATCCCATGCGCGTGGAATCGGTGGCTTGGATCACGGAGAGGAAAGATGTGCTGTTCGGGTTTTTCTACCTGTGTGCTTTGATCTGTTACGTCTACCAACTCAAAACCGAACAGAAAAAATACATGGTGGGCGTCTTTTTGTTCTTCGTGCTTGCCTTGCTTTCGAAAATTCAAGCCGTCGCACTGCCATTGAGTCTGCTTTTAATTGATTACCTGCTTGATAAGCCGGTTGGAATCAAAATGATTTTGACCAAAATCCCCCATTTCGCTTTGTCGTTGGCAGTGGGTCTGATGGGTGTTTTCTTCTTGAAATCGGAACAAAGCTTGAACGGGGTTGACTACAATATCCTCGAAAGACTATTGGTTGGTGCATATTCCTTAGCGGTATACCTCGTGAAGGTGGTATATCCCTACGCTATGTCAGCCATCTATCCCTATCCTGAGCCTGGCAATTTGGATTGGACTTTCTACGCGTCACCAATCCTCGTGGCAGCCATGGTGGGTACGGTGTTTTGGTTTGGCAGGAAACAGAAACCAATCCAGTTTGGCTTTTTGTTTTTCCTGTTCAACATTGTTTTCCTCCTACAAGTTGTATCAGCCGGGCAAGGATTCATAGCCGACCGATTCAGCTACATTCCCTACTTCGGTCTGTTCTTCCTTTTTGCCTATGGACTACAACAACTGGAGACCCGCCAGAAATCATTGAGCAGCGCTTGGATAGGCCTAGCCGCTGTAGCCTCCATCGGATACATTGTCATGACAACACAACAAATCCCTGTGTGGAACAATACGGAAAGCTTGTTCACGGATGTGATTGAATACGATTCCAAAGTTCCTACGGCCTACCGCAACAGGGGAAATTATTACCGGGACTCCAAACCTCCCCAAATAGAAAAGGCCATCGCCGATTACGACAAAGCCATCCTCATTGCTCCCAAAGATGCCTCATTCCGTACATCCAGGGGCAAAATGTACTTTGACCTCAAACAATATGACAAAGCTTTTGAGGATTTCAGCCAATCGGTTTTGTTGGATTCAACCAAAGCTGAAACCTTTACCAACAGGGGCTCGATTTATGGCATGAGGCAACAATTCCCAGAAGCGATCAGGGATTTCTCCAAGGCCGTTCAGCTCGACCCCAACTGGAAGGTCGCGTGGTTGAACCGTGCCATCATCCATTACCAAAGTGGCAATCCTGCCAAAGCCATCCCGGACTTGGACGCATACATCAAATTAGACGCATTCAACGATCAAGCTTTCAGTCTAAGGGGCTTGTGCAAAGTACAAACCAACGATTTAGCCGGAGGGCTGGTTGACTATGACAAGGCCATTGAGCTCAATCCCAAAGATGCCAATTACTTCCAAAACCGCTCGATTTTGTATGGTTTGAAAGGGGATACGGCAGCATCTTCGGCCGATAGAATCAAAGCCCAACAAATGGGATTTGGTTCCAAGTGAGGTATTTAGTTCCTACGGCTGTAGGTCCTCTTGAAAGCCTTGGGCTGATAATTCTCTTCAGTGAGTGTAAAACTCTGTGCCGTCAGGTCCGTGCAGGGTCAGGCTTGTCGCTTCGCCTGTCAACGATTCAACTCTACCGATGATTTGCGCTTTGATTCCAAAAGAACCGGCCAAAGCAATCAAATCTTGGGCAACCTCTGAGTCTACATAGGCCTCCAACAAATGTCCCATGTTGAAGACTTGATACATTTCGCGCCAAGAGGTGCCCGAGGACTCATGGATGGCCCTAAACAACCGAGGAATAGGCATCAAATTATCCTTGATGATGGAAACGCCAGAAGCGAACTTCAGGACCTTTGTTTGCCCGCCACCTGTACAATGGATCAGTCCGTGGATGTGTTGACGGAATCCTTGAAGCATGGGCACCATGAGCGGTAAATAGGTTCTCGTTGGACTCAACACCAATTTACCCATCGTGATGCCCGTCTCGGCATCGAGGTCAGTGAGCAAGTGCGGACCTGTGTAAATCAAGGATTCATCAACTTCCGGATTGAAGGATTCTGGGTAATCTTCAGCGTAGCGGTGGGAGAACAAATCATGACGGGCGCTTGTGAGACCATTTGAGCCCATTCCACCATTGTAACTGTTTTCATAATGCGCCCTGCCATCACTTGCGAAGGCCACAATTACATTTCCGGGTTTGATGTTGGTTTCCAAAACATCCTTCCGTGGCATCCTGCAAAATACCGTTGAATCGACAATGACCGTCCTCACCAAGTCGCCTACATCGGCTGTTTCACCACCTGTGCTTCGAATGTCCACCCCGTGATCTCTCAACATGGTGAGGCACTCCTCCGTGCCTTCAATCAAAGCTGCAACAACATCCCCCGGGATGCGATGCTTGTTTCTGCCGATGGTGGAAGACAAAAGGATATTGGATACAGCGCCCACGCACATCAGGTCGTCGGTATTCATGACAATTGCATCCTGCGCGATGTCCCGCCAAACCGTCAAATCACCAGTTTCCCTCCAATACAAATAGGCCAATGAACTTTTTGTGCCTGCTCCGTCGGCATGCATGATGTTGCACACATCGGGGTCACCACCGACAAGGTCCGGCACTACTTTGCAAAAAGCATTGGGAAACAATCCCTTGTCAATTTTCTTGATGGCGGCGTGAACCTCTTCTTTTCCATGGGAAACGCCCCTTCCGGCATAACGGTCTTGTTGTTTCATCGTGACTTTTGAAAAGAGAAAAGGCAAACAGGTTTTCCCATTTGCCTTTTCAGTTTTATGGCTTCATGATTAGGTTAAATCAATTGGCAGGAGCATAATCGATGGAAAGAATCCTGAACTCCGTACGGCGGTTGGCTTGTTCCTCCTCGTCGGATTTCTCAGGGTTGAAGAGTGGCTGGGACTCTCCAAAGCCGAACCACGACAGACGATCACCGGCAATGCCTTTGCCTACCAAGTACTTTACGGCTTCTTTGGCACGGTTTTCCGAAAGCTCTTTGTTGTAGTCTTCAGAACCGTTGGTGTCGGTATGGGAGCCCATTTGAATGGTGATTTCAGGGTTCTCATTCAGAATGACAATCAGACGATCCAACTCTGCTTTGGAGGAGTCCCGCAAGAAATACTTGTCGTAATCGTAGTAGATGTTGTTGAGCGTGATGGCAAAATTGATGACGATACGCTCAAGTTCGATGCGGAGGTTCATCTCCAAATCGCGATTGGGAGTGTCTTTCGGCGTGGAGAAGTCTTCACGCTGAGCTAAATACTCAGGGGCGTTTCCGATGACAACATAGTCCCTTTCACAATCCACCTCGAAGTTATAAACCGAAGTCTGGTCAGTGGTGAAGGTGTCTACGGGTGTCAAGGTTTCACCGTCTTTTTCAAACAGAATGACAGTTGCGAACGGGACGGGTTGGAAGGTTTTGCGGTCGACAACTTTACCATGTACAGTGAAGACGCAAGGTGGTTCTGGCTTCTTTTTGACCCAATAGATATCGTCACGACCTGTGCAACCAGGACGGTTGGAGGCAAAATAAGCCGAGCTATCGTCTTGAGACCAAATTCCGGAAATGTCATCGTAGGTGGAGTTGATGGGCGAACCCATGTTGGTTGGGTCACCCCAAGCACCTACTCCGCCTGTAGATTGGTAAAGGTCGAAACCACCATAGCCTACGCGACCGTTGGAGGAAAAGTAAAGTGACTTTCCGTCTACGCTTGGGAAAGGACAGATATCATCAAAAGGCGTGTTGATGCGGGCACCAAGATTTTGTGGCTCTCCCCATTTGTCACCCTCGTAGGTGGAATACCAAATGTCCAAACGACCTTGACCACCGTCACGATCGGAAACGAAGTACATGATGTTGCCATCAGCACTCAGCATGGGATGAACGTCATAGGTGGGGACTTTCTTGAATCGGCCACGGCTGTCAACCACTACTTCTTTTTGACCACGAAGGGGCTCAACCAATTTTCCTTTGCTCCAAGCCTTTTTAAGAGGATCGTACTTGGATTCGTAAATCGAACAGCCATAACCCAATTTACCTTGGTTACAGATGGAATAGTACATGGTCATTCCGTCCGGTGAGAAGGTGGCATTGCCATCGTTCAATTTACGGTTGACTTTTTTACCCATGTTTTCGGCTGGACCGAAAGTGGTATCGTCTTCGATTTTCACCATCCACAGGTCAGAATAGCCCTCATTGTATGCTTCAAAGATTTCGTTGTCCTTTGATTGCGGCCTACTGGAGGTGAAAACCATGAATTTCTCCTCCTCGTTTTGCTTCAACATCGCGGGGAAGTTATCACCCATGGCGCTGTTGAGATCAAGGCAGCGTGAGCGCCATTTTTCCTCTTTTTTACGTTCTTCCTCAACGAATTTGCACCCTTCGATTTCAAATTTGGCGCGCTTGGCGTAATCGTCCTTTTCTTTCCAACGCTTGGTGAAGGTGGTGAACATCTCGAGGGCGTCGTTTTGACGGTCGAGGATACGGTAGGTCATACCCAATTCAAAATAAGCCGTGTCGTTACGCTTAGAGTCGATGTCGATGGCGCTCTCAAAGAAATTGGCAGCATCATCGTACTCTTGGATGAAGTATGAACATTTGGCTGCACGAATAGTGGCGTGGTAGTTTTCAGGTTGCTTCTTCAAAACCTCCACGTAGGCTTCCTTGGCGGAGGAAAATCGTTGGGCTGCGTACAAAGCGTCAGCCTGCTGCAGAATTTTCTCAGGAGGCCCCTTGAACTCTGTTTTAGCTTTGGTTTCCTTCTTTTTCTGAGCCGATGCGGTGAAAGGCAATGCGAATAACAAGCAAAGGCCCAATACAAGGCTCAAACTTGTGAAACGGTTCGCTACCATATTTTGATGCATAACCACGATAATTCCCCTAAAAACAGGCTTAAAAATGAAATTATTCCAACAAACATAGGAAAATAACCCAACTACAACAAACTTTAAAATAAAATCAGCCACAGGAAAAAATCGCCTACCAAAATCAGGATTGCAGCCAAAACAAAGGATGAAATTGTTGCCTTTCCCACCCCCTTTGCACCGCCGGTCGTACCCAATCCCATGAAGCAACCAATCCAAGCGATGAGCACTCCAAACAGGCAGCTCTTCAACAGTCCGCCATAGAGATCCGAAACCAAGAAAGTAGTTCGAATAGACTCAAAAAAGCTTTGGGGCGTGATGTCCAAAAAATATCCCGAAACTATGAGGCAGCCAAAAACCCCAACCAAATTGCTGAATAAAGTCAAAACTGGCATCATGACCGACAAACCAACTACCCTTGGCATCACGATGTAACGTACCGGGTCGATGGCCATGGTCCTGAGGGCATCAATTTGCTCCGTTACCTTCATTGTTCCGATTTCGGCAGTCATGGACGCACCGATACGACCCGCAATGACCAATGCGGTAAGCACAGGTCCCATTTCCATCACAATCACCCTGGAAGCCTGTCCGCCCATCACATCCAGCGAAACCATGCCACGAAATTGATATGCAGCCTGCCACGCGATGATGGCACCGGCGAAAAAACCAACCAACATCACCAATGGGATGGAATTGACTCCGACATGGTCCATTTGAACCAACAAACGCTTGCGATCCTTCCAAACATGGCGCAGTTGGACGGCCACTTGGTAGCCCAAATGCCCGAAAGAACCCAAATCGCTGATGAATGTTCGCATTCTGGCAATTTACACCTTATTCATGCAGCTTGGCAGCTCATCCTGCAAAACAAAAAAACTGCAGCTTTTAACTGCAGTTTCAGGTTTGTCCGACGCTCGTTTGGACTTGGTTTTACACCCAATCAGTCAATGGAAACCATTTTCGCGCCACTGATATCCGATCGCTTGATTTTGGGCAATTCCAAAACCAACAACCCATTTTCGCATTTGGCCGAAATTGCATCCTGATCAACCGATTTTGGCAATTTGAAGGATCGCTCGAAGGCATCCGGCTTGAATTCCCTGCGGTGGTATTTCAGCCCCGACTCATCCTCAGGTTTTTCTGACTTCACCTTCAAAATGTCCTTTTCAATCGAAATTTGAATGGAATCCTTTGGGTGGCCTGGGATAGCCAATTCAACCCAAAATGCCGTATCCGTCTCGCCGACATTGGCTGCAACCGAGTTACCTTGAGTCGAAAACTCTCCCCAAAAAGGACGAAGAAGTTCATCCGTCCAAAATCTATTGATTGTTGGCCTGATCAATCCCCGCCTAGACGTGTTGTTGAATTGCGAATGTGACATTTCTTGTTCTCCTCTCATGTTGGATTTGTGAAACATGAATTCACTTTTGCAATCCCAATGCCACCCGCCAAAAATAGACAATTTGTCATATTACTAGGTGCTTTTGCTGTCATTTTGGCATTTTTCAATCCCCAAAGATGTCATTATGGCGAATTTGATTGGGCTTAGGCCCTGCTTATCACTCGACAACTGCGTAACGAATGAGGCAAAAAGTACCCCGCCCCACCCAACTACTCTTTCCATCTTCAACGTAGACAACAGTGGTGACCATGTCACGAGGGCATGGAGGGCCAAACCAATTCAACTCCAACCACAATGGAAACTCCTAACCTGAAATTGAATACCAGTTTAGATGACTTGGTATTCGAGCGCCGCGAACGTGCTTATGGAGCTTATGCAATTCGAAAGAAGCAGCCACAAATTTTGGAACGGGCCGCCTTGATGACCCTGATTTTGTTTTTGATGGCAACGGCATTGCCCAAAACGATCATGTGGCTTCTCCCCGAGGTGCCGATGATATCCTTCAAGGAATTTGAAATCCCCTTGATGGTGGACCCCACTACAATCGAAATCGATGTGAAGGAGCCTGAATTGCCGAGTGAGAATACCCCGCCCCCCTCTCCGCCTCCAAACATCGACCAAACCCGCTTTGTGGAAATCAAACCCAGCTCAAGGGCAGACTTATCCTCCACCATCGCAGACATTGACAAGCTAGACTCCACTGCAATTGGACTGAAAGACATCCAAGGTGATAAAGGTGGCGCAATATCTTTCCCGCCCAATCCTCCGATCACCGGCAACGGAAACGGGGGCCTTCCCACCACCCCAACCGATACCTTGCCTGATTTCAGAAGCTTCATCCCCTTGGACAAGGAGCCCAAACCCGTTAACCTCGACGAAATCCGCAAAGCAATCGGTTACCCCAAATTGGCATTGGAGGCTGAAATCGAAGGCCGAGTCACTCTGCGCGTATTGATTGACAAGAACGGGAAATACCAACGCCACCTGGTCACTTCGGTAGCTCACAAACTGCTTGTGGACGCCGTGGTTTCCAAAATTCCGCTGCTTCAAATGACACCGGGCATCCAAGGCACCAAGGCCATCCCTGTTTGGGTCACCGTGCCTTTCGAGTTTAAATTGAAACAAAAGGGCGAAAGGCGCTGATTGTATCACCGAAGTTTGAGGTTTTCGGGACAATCAAGACATTGGCTCAGGAGGGTTTACCCGGAACGGCTAGCACGTGCCTGCAAGAATTACAGGTACGGAGGTCTTCGGAGGCGTAAAACTTTTCAAAAACAGGTTGCATTTGGTTGACGATATCCGTCATGTCGAAATACTCCTCATACAACTTATCGTTGCACTGAGGACAATACCATTGCAATCCATCACGCATTCCGGCAGACCTAACACGCTCGATGACCAAACCCACTGAGCCAGCCTCCCTGCGAGGGGAATGCGGCACTTTGGCAGGTAGCAGGAAAATATCCCCTTCCCGAATGGGAATGTCCACATTCTTGCCATCGTCTTGAACCTTGAGCACCATGTCTCCCTCCAACTGGTAGAAAAACTCTTCTGTTTCGTTGTAGTGATAGTCCGTTCGTTGGTTGGGGCCACCCACCACCATCACGATGAAGTCACCGGTTTGGGTCCAAACCTGCTTATTTCCTACCGGCGGCTTGAGCAAATGACGATGTTCATCGATCCATTGCTTGAAATTGAGTGTGCTGAATTTTCCCATGGTGTCAATCTTTCGGCGTCCAAAATATAGCTTATTTTACAATTCCGTGAAATCTGGACCAAGAGTTGACACAAACAAACGGCCTTTCGCTTAAATGCAATCCAATGGGATTGGTCATCTTCCTCGCGGGATGCGGGGCGGTTATGTTGGCTGCTGGCATGCTGGTACGCTTTTCAGCGGTAGCAATTTGGGATGATGCATGGTTTTACACCCGATACGCCGACAACCTCATCCAATCGGGTAGTTACCAATGGAATGTGCAGGAGAAGGGATACGGCCTGACCGCCCCCCTATTCGGGTTGTTGGTTGCACTGGTGAGGCTGACCGACCTTAGTCCAGCCCTGACTTTGTGGGGCATTTCCTTACTTATGGGACTCTTGTCCATTGGATTGATGATGCGTTGGGCCAGACAGGTATCGAATCCTTTTTTCGGCTTCCAATCAGCATTTGTCCTTGTGGCTTTGACATGGAATTTCCCCACCTTGGCATCACATTTTGCAAGTGGAATGGAGACCACGACGGCGGTGTTTTTTTTCGGCTTGTATTTGACCTTGCTCCACAAATTCATGCCCCAACTCTCCCCCGGCAGAACGCTCTTGTTGGGTGTGTTGGGAGGCTTGGCTTGGGGAATACGACCGGAATTGGCGCTCATGACATGGGGGATGCCGATCGGCCTCCTTTTATTCTCGAATAAAGCTGAAGTAAGGCAGGGGGCGGGATACATCCTCCTTTTCACAGTTGCCATCACGGTTCTCCAACTCTACTTGGGCCTACAAATTTTCGGTACGGTTCTTCCCCTGTCATTTTGGGCCAAGACAACCAACCCCTACGGAACGGAAATGGGCGCCGTTTTCAAATTGGAGGGACTGAAACAACTGGTTTTGTTTTGGGCTGTGAACCTGCCATCCTTGTTGGCCCTCGGCATTGCTTTCGCGAAGGGTAAGTTTCGCTTTTGGCGATTTTTGGCCCTCAATGAACGCATTTTGTTGGTGGGAATGATTTTGTTTTGGGTGTACCACAGCCTCTTGGTGCTACCCATCATGAGTTATTCCGCCCGCTTTTTTTACCCCCTATGGCCAGGACTGATTTGGTTGGGTGTTCGTGCATGGCATTTTTTATCCTTGGAGGCAGGTGGCCAATTTTCGATTCCCTTGCCGAGAAAATGGCAGGTTGGGGGTGCAGTCATTTTTTTCACAGCAGTCACCATGGTTGGCGCTGCGGCCACGGTCAAAACCCGACATTCCGGTTCTTGGGCTCTGATGGGCAAGTTTTCAGTTGAGGATGCCTACCAAGGCATTGGTAAGGGAAATTGGCCGGGATTGGACGAATTGTCGACTTTTCCTCCGGATTTTGAAATTGCCGCAACCGAATTGGGCGTTTTGGGCGTGATGCGACAGGGGGCAAATGTGTGGGATTTGAGTGGCCTGCACGATGCCAGCATGTTGGACCCCTACAAAGGGATTGAACGCTTGCTCAAAACCTTGAAGCCAGATCTGATCTACATGCCATCTCCGGCATACTCCAAGCTCAACGATGCATTGATGACCAATCCGCAGTTTGAGCGCGACTATCTTTTATACAAACCCCCAACATCTTACTACCCGGTAGCAATCCTCCGTGAGGGCCCATATTTCGATGAACTGCTCAGGATTGTTTCTGCTCCTTGAGGACAAGATTTTTTTGCGGTTATAGGCCTCCCTACTATATTTTGCCGTTTTTAGGTCGAAAGCAAACATTCGAAACCTGATGAGAAGAAAACTATACCTCATTTTGGGACTTTTAGGCTTTGGGATTGTGATGTTCGGCATCACCAAAACATGGTCTGGATTCTACAAGGAAGGATGGGGCCTGTTTGGAGACTCAGGCTATGAATTGGTAGCCGGTCAGGCGGCGTTGGGGTTCGCACTTTTTGCAGCCATCTTGTTGTTTGTAAAACCCAAACTATCGGCCATCCCGGGGATTTTGGTTTTGTTCTGTGTGGTATTCGCGTTTTTGGTGCCTAAACAAGCCCACTATTCTCCCCAATCGGGCCTTTATATAACCGCATTGGGCTCCCTGTTGATGATCGTTTCCTCCTTGTTGGTCCCCATTCCCCATCCGCGTAGATGAATGTTTTTGGGTACGGTTTGATTTGTTTGCTTCAGGGATTGAAGTTCAAAACATCCAAGGATAGCCCCCCAAACAAGGTGCCAAGCCTGATCAGTGCCATCCTAACGGCTAGCATTCTTTCCTTCCTGTTCATGAGTTTGGTTTTTGCAGGACTGTTCCCGTTCATCGATTTTCCACATGACTCAATCGGGTTTTCAATCATTCCTTTGGTATCCGGTACAACGGTTTTTTGCTTGACGACCCTGCTTGCACTTCCCTGGTCAGGCATGAAAATTTTGGGGTTGGAAGCACTGTTCACCGGAGCCTTGGCTGCCTTAACACATGGGATTGGATTGTCGCTGACCGCTTCGGCATTCCAATGGACCTCTTCGCAAGAATGGATGTTGATCTGTTTGGTTTTGTTTTTTCTTTTGTCCTTGTCCTGGCAGTCGGTTTTACTGTATGCTCGGTGGACAGAAACGCATGGCATCCCCACAGGGTACGCCGCTGCCTTGGCCGGCCTTTGCAACTTGTTAGGTCTTGGCTCTGGGTGTTGGATTTGGTACAAGCAACTTGGGGCCGAATCTCTCGAATGGGACGTGATGTTTTTCCTCTGAAAAATTAGGGCTGATTGCTTCGGGGAGGATAAAGCCGGTGGTCATGATCCCACAAATACACTTGTAAGCCTGCAGACCACGCAGTCCTTGCCATTCCGAATGCAGTTTCCTTCACCGCCAACTGGGTTCCTAAACCTGATTTTACTTCTGCATAAAATCCGACTTTTCTACCCAAAATGAACTCCAAGCCGACCACCGCATTCAGAAAACAATCCATATGGGGCTTGCCATCGGCCTTGAATTCATTCAAGTCCAAAATCCTTTCCTCCCCCACGTCAAAAGAGTACTCCAACAATTCGATTTGGCTACGGGTAGTCAATGCCACTTCCAACTCAGCACCACCATACAAGCGCAAGCACTTCAATAACTTTCGGGACTGTTTGAGAGCAGCCACAGAAACACCAAGAAAGGTCGCCTCTTCTTTGATTTGCCTTCCCCAAATGGTGTCATTGATGAAGTAGCCTCCGGAGTAGGCAACAGAATCCCTTCTTTTCATCAAAACGCCACCCAATCGCAACCTCAATGCCTTTGAGCTGTCGGTTAGACCCACATTAATGCCGGCTTGAAAATATTCAGGAAGTGGACTTGTAGCTGAGAACAAATGCCAATCAGAATATAGGGGCAAACCAGAAATAGCATTTGCATACACGATCTCCCTGTTGTAGCCATTGAAAAACTGAAGTCTTCCATCTTGGTAGGCGGCACCGAAGGTGTGGATGCGAAACCTTACAGGTTCCCGAACGAGCGATGAGTCAAAGTAAGAACTGTCAACCACCTCAACACCCTGGGCAAAACAAATCCAGTGATTCCACATCAAAAAAACCACCATTCCCAAAACCCTTTTGAAGATTTCGTTGCTTCCAACGAGTGAAAGCCCGAATGCTGGGAAAGGATTGGGAAATTTCACCGTCAGTGAGCCTCCAACCAGTTTGCGCCGGTACTCATTTCAATTTCGAGGGGCACGCGCATGGCCACGGCTCCCATCATGTTGGTCCGGACAATTTCCTGTAGCACATCCAATTCGTCCCGATGCGCATCGAACACCAATTCGTCGTGCACCTGCATGATCATTCTGGACTTCAAGCCTTTCCCACGGATAGCTTCATGGATATTGATCATGGCGACCTTGATGATGTCTGCCGCCGAACCTTGGATCGGGGCATTGATGGCGTTTCTTTCCGCAAAACCCCTGACCACCGCGTTGGCCGAGTTGATATCTGGCAAATAGCGACGCCTTCCTAAAATGGTTTCCACATATCCCTTTTGACGGGCTTGTTCTATGTTTTCCGCTTGGTAAGCTTTGAGCCTGTGGAATTGGCCAAAATACGCATCGATGATCTGCTTGGCTTCCGTTCTGGAAATCCCAAGATTTTGTGACAAACCGAAGGCACCTTGTCCATAGATGATGCCGAAATTTACCGCTTTGGCTTTGGATCTCATGGCCTTGTCCACCTCTGAGATGGGCACCCCAAACACCTTTGCGGCGGTTGCTTTATGGATGTCTTCCCCTGCCAAAAATGCATCAATCATGTTTTCATCGTTGCTCAAGGAAGCAATGATGCGCAACTCGACTTGTGAGTAGTCGGCCGAAAGCAGGGTATGATGCTCGTCCCGGGGGATGAATGCTTTCCGGATTTCCTGGCCACGGGGGGTTCGGATGGGGATGTTTTGCAGATTGGGGTTGTTGGAAGCAAGGCGTCCCGTGGCGGCCACGGTTTGCATGTAATTGGTGTGTACCCGGCCGGTGCGTGGATTGACCATGGAGGGCAATGCATCGACGTAGGTACTCTTGAGCTTTCGAAGTTCGCGGTAATTCAATACGAGACCAATGATGGGATTCCCATGTTCATATTTAGACAGGGTAGCCTCGTCGGTGCTGTATTGGCCGGTTTTGGTTTTTTTCACCTCCTGTGTGATTTTCATTTTCTCAAACAGGATGGCACCCAATTGCCTTGGAGAATCCACATTGAACGACTCCCCAGCCAATTGGTGGATTTCCTTTTCCAACTTTTGAATGTCCACTTCTAAGTCACGGGAGTATCCCTTCAAAAAAGACTCATCGATGCGAACGCCCTCCCATTCCATTTCGGCCAACACGGAAATCAAGGGCACCTCCACCGTGTCAAACAATTTCCGGGCACTCAATCGGTCAAGTTCGGGCTCAAAAATCTCCTTCAGTCTCAAGGTTACATCCACATCTTCTGCGGCATAATCCTTCACTTCCGCAGCGGATAGGTCGGCCATGGAGCCCTGCCCTTTGCCCTTTTTACCGATGAGTTGAGTGATGGATATGGGCGTGTAACCAAGGTAAATCTCACTCAAGAAATCCATTCCATGTTTGCCGTCCGGGTTGATGAGGTAATGGCCCACCATGGTATCAAAAACCTTGTTGGACACTTTCAGCCCATATTTACGCAACATCTTGTAGTCATATTTGAAATTTTGAGCCACAAGTTCTTTGCCTTCATCGCCGAAGACGGGTTGGAATTTGGAGAGCAATTCGCGCGCCTCTGCCTCCGTCCGCGGCACATTCACGTACCAAGCTTGTCCAGGCTTGACGGAGAAGGCCATTCCCACCAAGACCGCGTTCAGAGGTTCAAGGTCGGAAGTCTCGGTGTCGAAGCAGAATGTTTGGGCCGCCGACAAAACCGACAACAGCTCAGCGACCTCTTCCGTGCTTTGCACCAACCGGTAATCATGCGGCACATCGGAAATCGTTTTGAGATGGCTCGGGGCTACTTCCTCTCGATCGGAGACATTGGTAAACTCTCCCAAATCAAACAATGTGGCCTGTCCGGAGGGTTTGTTTTGGGCCTTGGGCGTAGGGTTGCTTGCTTCAGACCCAGCTGAGTCAGGCAATACTCTTTTCAACAAGGTCTTGAACTCCAATTCGTCGAAAATCGCCCTGATCTTATCCGCATCTGGACCTTTGACTTTCATCTTGTCTGCTTCGAATTCCACCGGTGCATCCAAGATAATGGTAGCAAGTTTTCGGGAAAGGCGACCCATTTCAACGTTGTTTTCTACGTTCTCCTTTTGCTTGCCTTTCAATTTGTCTACGTTGGCCAACAATCCTTCCAGGCTGCCGAATTCGTTGAGAAATTTCACGGCTGTTTTTTCCCCGATCCCGGGAAGGCCGGGAATGTTGTCGGAGCTGTCGCCCATCATGCCCAACAAATCAATGACCTGCTCCGGGTGTTGGATCCCATATCGTTCGCAAACCTCCTTCACGCCCAATACTTCGGCTTCATTGCCTTGTCGACCCGGACGGAAGATGAAAATCCTGTCACTGACCAACTGCCCATAGTCTTTGTCGGACGTCATCATGTAGGTAAAAAACCCTTCCTTTTCTGCCTTTTTGGCCAATGTGCCGATGACATCATCGGCCTCGTATTGGCTAATTTGATACACCGGGATGTTGAAGGCGTCGATGATGCGAAGGATGTATGGGAAGGCCAATTTGATGTCCTCAGGGGTCTCATCTCGATTGGCTTTGTAGGCTGCATATTCCTGAACCCTCAGCGTCTCATCGTGCGGGTCGAAAACCACGGCCATGTGGGTGGGCTTTTCGTTTTTCAGGATATCCAGCATCACATTGGTGAAGCCAAACATGGCAGATGTGTTCAGCCCGTTGGATGCAATCCTGGGGTTTTTGATGAAGGCATAATAGGCCCTGAAAATTAGGGCATAAGCATCAAGCAAAAACAGCTTTTGTGGAACGGCAGGCGTGATCATGGGGTTAATTTAGCAAAAGTGACCGAATCATCCCCTCGGAAGTTCCGTTTGGAAGCGCGCTCAAAGACTGGGTTGTGTGGGTTTGTTTTGGGCTTTGATTTGTCGAAGCAGGTAAAAGTAGCATCCTGCACCCACCAAAATCATCATCACCATTTGGGATGTATGAATCACGAAAGCCAAATTGAGCCCCAGCGTTTTCGCATAATCGACCGTCCAACCGAAATTGGAGGCATAGGCAACGAAGCTGGCCTGGATGGCAAAATGGTAGGACCCGATGCCTCCGGGTGAAGGAAGCACAATCCCGATTGCCCCCATGGTGAAGGCCATCAATGCAAACTCAAATCCCAAATCTGCCGTCGCGTCGAATGCAAAAAACACCAAATACGTCATGGCCACATAGCAAAGCCAAATGGCGATGGAATAAACGATGAACATGAACCAACGGTCCATTTTCCTGACGGTCAAAACCGCTTTGAGTGTTTCCTTAGAAAATGCCGTTGCACGGCTGATAAGGTTTTGCAGAGGGGATTTGTCTCTGAATACAAAAATCAACATCCCCACCACCACCAAGGTCGCCAAAACAATCCATGGCCACAGGGAAGGCCCTTGGTCAACCGGGACTGATCCTGATTCCGGATGGTCAGCGAATGTCTTGTCGATGATCATCATGATTTCCTTGAATTGAAGCAGGAAAGACAAACCGACCAAAACTCCAAGGGTTATGACATCGAAAATCCTATCGGTAACGGTTGTACCGAAAGAAACGGAAAGGGGGACTTTTTCAGATTTGGCCGTGATGGTGGGCCTGCTGATTTCACCTGCACGGGGGAGGGCCTGATTGACCATGTTGCCGACCATCACCGAGGCAAACAAATTGAACGTGTTGGTTTTGTAGCCTGCGGCATCAAACAAAATAACCCATCGGGCTGCCCTCAACCAGTGACTCCAAACTGCCACAATCAACCCTAACATCACCCAAATGTAATTGGCGTCCCGAAGTCCGGTCATCATCTCGGACCAACTGACATCCTTGAACGCCCAAGCCATCAACCCTCCACCTATCGCCAGGCTGAGGAGGTATTTGAATACATTGGCAATTGTCTTTCGGCTGATGGCCACAGGTCAGAGGGGGGTTGAAATCCGGTTGTTTTCATCCACAAACACAACGGCAGGCTTGAATTGCTTGGCCGCTTCAAACTCCATTTGGGCATAACTGATGATGATGACGAGGTCGTCCACCTGTACGCGCCTTGCTGCCGGACCATTGAGGCAAATCACACCGCTTCCCCTTTTCCCCTCGATGATGTAGGTCTCAAACCGCTCGCCGTTGTTTACATTGACGATTTGAACTTTTTCGTTCGGAATCAGATTGGCAGCATCCAGCAGGTCGCGGTCGATGGTGATGCTTCCCATGTAATTGAGGTCAGCTTCGGTGACCCTTGCACGATGGATTTTGCTTTTGAATACCTCGATGATCATGACCGGCAAAGTTACTGAATTTTCCAATCCGATGGCCTCAGATACACCGTGGATTCACCCAGCATCAACCGGAAAAACAGGGCCATTGTCAATCAGGCGGGTGGTGCCGCAGAAAGCAGCGATGAAAACACGGGGCTGTGCCTGCCTTTCCAACCTGTCGACTTCCTGCAACCTTTCAGAGGCTCTCACGTCAAAATAATCCAGCCTGATCAGAGGATAGGATGCTGCCAAATGAAGAATACCATCCCGAAGGCTGTGGACGCTTAACCCATCTTGGGCGGATTGTTGCACCCAATCGATGGCCCTCTTCAAAAACAAGGCTTGGATGCGCTCTTCTTCATTTAGGTATCGATTACGGCTGCTCATGGCCAAACCATCAGTTTCACGCACGATTTCACAGGGAACGACCTCAACCGGAAAAAAAAGCTCGGCAGCCAATGTTCGCAAGATGGTGAGCTGTTGAAAATCCTTCTCCCCGAAATAAGCACGCGTGGGCTGAACGATGTTGAACAGTTTGGAGACAACCTGAAGCACCCCATTGAAGTGCCCTGGCCGGCTTGCCCCGCACAACACCTTGTCCAAATTGCGGAGACCCATCTGGATTTCATGGTCCCTCTTCCCTTCCGGATAAATTTCGGCTTCCTGTGGCGCGAATACGATGGCAATCCCTTCCCTCCGACAGATTTCGAGGTCCGCGGCCAAGGTTCTGGGGTACTTGTCCAAATCCTCGTTCGGGCCGAATTGGGTTGGGTTTACAAAAATTGAGGCGATACCCAAGTCGTTTTCAGAAGATGCTCGCCGCATCAAAGCGGCATGGCCAGCATGCAATGCTCCCATCGTGGGCACAAACCCGAGGGTGCGGCCTGAAAACCGTTCGGATTGAATGGCGTCCCTTAGGGCATCGACGTGGTGGATTACCTGCATGTGTCCTGGAAACATGACAAAAAGTCGGGTAAGTTAAGGCAAAGCCACTTGTGTTTGCAAGTTAAAAATGGTAATTTTGTGCGGGTTTCGAGCACCCATGAAGCAAGCATCGGGTTTTAATGTACACTGAAACGATCGGTTTGTATGAGCGACAATAAATTTAAAATTTTATACGTTACGACCGAGATTGATCCATTCCTGAAAGTAACAGATGCAGCTGACTTGGTCCGCATCCTTCCCCAAAAATTGCAGGAAATGGGCCACGAAATCAGGATTCTGATGCCAAAGTTTGGTGTCATCAATGAACGTAGGAACCGTCTCCATGAGGTTGTCCGTTTGTCGGGAATCAACATCCGTGTCGGCGACGAGGAAAAGCCCCTCACCATCAAGGTTGCATCCATTCCAAATGCCAAGCTGCAGGTTTATTTCCTCGATAACGAGGATTATTTCCAACGGAAATCGGTCTTGCGTGACCCGAGCACCAATTCCTTCCATTCCGATAATGACGAGCGGGCAATCTTCTTCTGCAAGGGTGTGATTGAAACGGTGAAAAAATTGGGTTGGCAGCCAGACATTATCCATTGCCATGATTGGATGACCAGCTTCATCCCGTTGTACCTGAAGACTCACTACAAAGACGACCCCATCTTCCGCAATACGAAGGTAGTGTTCACGCTTTACAATAACGGGTTCGAGAATCCATTGGCGCACAACTTTTTGGAAAAGGCCAACATCGAAAACTTGAAAACCGAAGCATTCTCCGAGCCCAACTATTTGGGGGTATGCAAGGGTGGTATTTCCTTGGCAGATGCTGCGACCAAAGGAGTTCCGAATATCGATGCCAACTTGGAAGCCTTCATGGAGAGCTCTGATGCGGGGAAACTCTATTTCGACTCCAACGATTCCGACAGTTACGTAGAGGGTTACGAAAAGCTCTACACCACCATCCTTAACTGATACATCCTGTTGAAAGCAAACACCTTTGCATGTCTGTTGGCATCCTTGTCTGCCGTGGCCGTGCTGCAGTTGTCTTCTTGTACTTCCCCCCAAAACGCTGGGGAAGAGGTTCTTCCTGACGGAACGACCGTTTATTTCACCGACACTTTCAGCCTAGGAATGTCCACCATCCTGTTGGACACGGTGACAACTGGTCAACTTTCCAGGAATTTGATTGGCAATTATTTGGACGAGGCTTTCGGTTGGATTGACTGTGAAACCTACATCCAACCTAGAATTACCGGTTCCAATTTGGTGTTTGGAAGCGACCCAACCAAGTTAAGGTTGGATTCATTGGTCTTGTCTTTGGACCTCTTGGACTTCTACGGGCGTTTTGATGACCCTTTGCGCCTCGAGATTTTCCGAATCACCCAAGCCTTTGAAGAAGGAAAAAAATACAACAGTCGGGATTCCCTCTTGGTGGACAAAACAGTGGATTTTGCCAACGACCAAAAGATTGATTTCAGCGGACTTCCGGGATATTACGACGTGGTCAAGTACCGGCTGTCAGACAGCCTTGGGAAATATCTCCTATTCGCACCCGTCGACAGTTTGGCAAGCCAAAGCACATTCACATCCTATTTCAAAGGGATTCTGATTCGCACCAAAAAAGCAGACCCCCAACTCAATCGGGAACCTGGCGGGGTGTTCATATTCGACCCCAAAAGCACCAAAACATCCTTGACGCTGTACTACCACGATAGCACTTCCACCAAATCTTATACTTTCCCCATCAACGACGCATCGAAGAGGTTCCACCGAGTCCAGCGATTGGAATCAGATGGGAAATTGATTCAATCGGCCCAAAACACAGGTGGGACCACTGCAACACAGGCTTGCATTCAGGCCGGTTCTTTGGTGAAAGTACATGTCGATGCGCCATCGTTGAGCAGCCTTGACCCCGCCGGAATTCACAGAGCCGAACTGGTATTACCAGTTGATCCGGCCTATTTGGGCTCCAACAACCGTTTCAGCCCGCCGACCTCTTTGTTTTTGTATGTGGCGGACAGCACAGGGAAGGCAGAATTTTCTTCTTCTACCTTCAATGCAACCGCAGACTACAATGGCTTTGAAAAGGCCTACATCCTGCCCATAACCCAAACATTGCAACAGATATTGGCAGGAAGACTACCGAACAATGGGTTTTTGTTGGTGCCTGGCAACAATGGCGTTTCGGTGAACCGGGCGGTTTTGGCAGGTCCCGCCCATCCAGATGTAAACCTCAGGCCAAAAATCAGGGTCACATATACCAAAATCGGCTCCTGAGGCCCATCAAAACCAATTCAGGTCATCTGAAAAAGGATAATTGCATTAACTTGCAGCACAATACCGAAAAGCATGTGTGGCATCGTAGGATACATCGGATTTCGTGAGGCTTACCCAATCCTCATCAACGGCCTGAAAAGGCTGGAGTACCGTGGATATGACTCAGCCGGCGTGGCGTTGATGAACGACAGCCTGCGGGTATATAAAATCAAGGGAAAGGTTAAGGACCTTGAAAACCATGCAGCCGACAAGGATTTGCAAGGTCATATTGGAATGGGGCACACGCGTTGGGCCACGCACGGAGCGCCCAATGATGTGAATGCGCACCCACATTTGAGTACTTCTGAGCACTTCGCCATCATCCACAACGGAATCATTGAAAACTACGCCTCCATCAAAAAGGAATTGATTTCCAGGGGCTATGTTTTCCAGAGCGAAACCGACACCGAAGTGTTGGTCCAGCTCATCGATGATATCTACACCAACTCTAAAGTCAGTGCAGAAGAGGCCGTGCGGCTGGCACTGAACAAGGTGGTCGGAGCCTACGGCATCGTGGTGATGTGTAAAAATGAGCCCAACCAACTGATTGCAGCACGCAAAGGAAGCCCCATCGTGATCGGAATCGGCGAAAAAGAGGCCTTTGTTGCGTCGGATGCCACCCCCCTCATTGAGTTCACCAAGGAAGTGATTTACCTCAACGATGAGGAAGTTGCGGTGGTGAAGCAAAATGTGATTTTGATCAAAACCATTCAAAATGTGGTCAAAACACCCCACGTGGAGCACATCGAAATGGAACTGGAAGCACTCGAAAAAGGTGGCTTCGAACATTTCATGCTCAAGGAAATCATGGAGCAACCCCGATCGATTGCAGACAGCATCCGCGGGCGTCTTCAACTTGAAAACATGGAGGTGAAACTGGGTGGCCTTTCCGGTGTCCAAGAAAAATTGAGGTCCGCCAACCGTTTCATCATCGTGGCATGTGGCACGAGCTGGCATGCTGGCCTTGTGGCAGAATACTTGTTTGAAGAATATGCCCGCATCCCGGTCGAAGTCGAGTATGCCTCTGAATTCCGGTATCGCAATCCAGTGATTTTCCCTGACGATGTGGTCATTGCCATCTCTCAAAGTGGGGAAACCGCAGACACCCTCGCCGCCATCAAACTTGCCAAGGAACGCGGAGCTACGGTTCTGGGCGTTTGCAACGTGGTCGGTTCCTCCATTCCCAGAGAAACAGAGGCAGGTGTTTACCTCCATGCCGGGCCGGAAATCGGAGTCGCTTCCACCAAAGCATTCACCGCACAAGTGAGCGTGCTGACCCTCATGGCCGTATTTGTAGGCCAATTGAAAGGCACCTTGACACGGGAAGCAAGGGAAGTGGTGCGTGGACTGTCTGAAGTTCCTGGCAAGGTGCAGGAAATCCTCCGGCACAATGAAGAAATCGAAAGGATTGCCGGAATTTTCAAAAACGCTTCCAACTTCTTGTACTTGGGCCGCGGATACAACTTTCCGGTCGCATTGGAAGGCGCACTGAAACTCAAGGAGATTTCCTACATCCATGCCGAGGGATATCCGGCTGCGGAAATGAAGCACGGGCCCATCGCTTTGATCGACGAAAACATGCCAGTGGTCATCATCGCCACGAAAGATGCCTCCTATGAAAAGGTAATCTCCAACATCCAGGAGGTGGCAGCGAGGAAGGGAAGGGTCATCGCCATCGTGTCGGAGGGGGACAAAGAAATCCGGAACATCGCAGAATTCGTAATTGAAATCCCAAACACCTTGGACTCGCTTACTCCATTGCTCTCAGTGGTGCCATTGCAACTCCTTTCTTACCACATCGCCGTGATGCGGGGCTGCAACGTGGACCAACCAAGGAATTTGGCGAAATCCGTAACGGTCGAATAACAAACTCATCATCATCTGGTCTGAATTCCTGCCGAATGGTTGAGTTTTCGGAGTAGATGCCCGATTTTTGCATAAACCAAACCATCATGACAGAGGGAAACAAGAAAATATTGGTAATCGGTGCCGGGGGGCAAATTGGGTTGGAACTGACCGAAACACTCCGGAAACGCTACAATCCCAACCAAGTAGTGGCTACAGACATCCGTGATGTGCCTTCCTTGATGGGCTTGGGTCCTTTTGAAAAACTAGACGTCATGAACCGAGAGGCGGTTTATGACATCATCCGGCGGCATGGCATCACGGATATCTACCACTTGGCGGCAGTTCTGTCCGCCACAGGAGAATCCAACCCTGCCTTCGCTTGGGAGCTCAACATGAACGGCCTTTTGTATGTTTTGGACGCCTGCAAAGACTTGGGAGTCAAAAAGCTGTTTTGGCCCAGCTCGATAGCCGTTTTTGGCCCGACCACACCCCGCCACAACACCCCACAAGAAACTGTCATGGCTCCCAATACGGTGTATGGCATTTCCAAATTGGCAGGAGAGCTTTGGTGCTCCTATTACCACCAAAAATATGGAGTTGATGTGCGGTCCATCCGGTACCCCGGGTTGATTGGTTACAAATCTTTGCCCGGCGGTGGCACAACGGATTATGCTGTGGACATTTACCACAAAGCGCTGCAGACCCAACAATTTTCGTGCTTTTTGGGCCCAGAAAACGCACTGCCGATGATGTACATGCCCGATGCCATCCGAGCCACGCTTTCATTGATGGACGCCCCGGCAGAACGCATCTCGATACGGACCAGCTACAATTTGGGAGGCATCAGTTTCAATCCCGCACAAATAGCAGAGAGCATCAAGCGCCATATACCAAGCTTTGAAATCTCCTACAACCCAGATCCGCTCCGCCAACAAATTGCCAATTCTTGGCCGGCCAGCATCGACGACAGCAAGGCTACCGAGGACTGGGATTGGGAAGCAGAATACGACTTGGACGGGATGACGGCAGACATGCTCCAAAACCTGACTTTGCTTCAGTCGGTATGAGATGACCAATGTCATCAAACAATTGGTCCGACTTGCCGTTATTTGGAGTGATTTAAATTCACAAGAACATGAGCGTTGCCATCAGTACAGATCAAGATTTCAATCAGCTTATTGCTAGCCACGACAAAGTAGTCGTTAAGTATTTCGCGGATTGGTGTGGGGCTTGTAAGTTATTCGCACCCAAATTCAGGCGCATCTCAGACGATGAGAAATATGCAGGCATCTTGTTCTTGGATGTAAATGCCGAAGAAAATCCTGAAGCCCGTAAATTGGCCGGTGTCGACAACTTGCCATTTTTTGCTGTTTTCAAAGGCGGTCAATTGGTGAAGGGAGATTTCACCGCCAAAGAAGAGACCGTCGTGGCCATGGTTGACAGTTTGCTCTAACCCCGAGTCTACCATGAAAATCCCAGCAATTAAAAAATTGGTGGAGGCCTATGAGGTCACCACTTTGCAAAATGCCGAAGCAACCCTGTTGGAAGGTGAGCCCTTGGGCATTGAAGTGGAAGGAAGCGACGAAGGAGAGCAGTTGACCCACATCATGGCAGCCATTTGGGTAAAACAACAAATGGAAAGCAATAACATTGAATTCATGGAGGCCTTGAGGGCCTATACCAAGCGTGTGCGCGATTCAATCAGTTGATTGGTCAATAATGAAATGAAAAAGCCCCATCCGTTTTTAAGATGGGGCTTTTTTGATAGTCGAAGCGTTACTTGGTACAGAATTTCAACCCTTCCAATCCGGCTGGATCTTCAGGCTTCAAAACCAACAATTCATTCCAAATCGGTACGGCAATCTCACAATTCTTTTGAATGGCGGTGTGGTAGTAACCCAAATAACGGAGGCTGCTTTCATAGTCCGCTTTGTTGTTGGCCTTTTTGGTTTCGTCCGTCCCAATCAGCTCACGCACTTTTTCATAGTGGGGTTTGGCTAAACCCAATTCGGATTTGGGGTCAAGCTGTGCACAGGCCTTGGCCCTCCAAGCATGGCCCACGATGACTTCCGGCTTTTTCTCGGTCATGACCCTGAACACGCTGTCGGCCTTGGCAAAGTTCTGTGAGTAGAAATAACTCCAGCCCAAATTGTAGTTCTCTTTGAGGTTGTAATTGGTTTCACCACTCAGGAACTTTTCAATATAAAGTGCACGGTTGGTCCAATCCTTTTTGTCCTTGTAAAGGTCGGCAATACCCAACAACAATTCAGGACGAGGCTCTCCGGATTCTGCAGAAAACGCCATGGCTTTTTCATAGCAAGCCACCGCCTCAGCGATCATACCCTTGAGGTTGTAAGCCTTGCCTTGCATTTCAAAATCGGAAACCAACAATGCTTTTGGTGGGGCCTCTTTGAAGTATTGGTCCAAATAACCCAATGCTTTGTCAGCGTCTGGAGCGCTTTTCTTCACATAGGCATAGCCCAACAGGCGCTTGAGCAAAAATGAATTGGTGTCTTGCAACATGGCCTCCATGCAAGCGATGGCGTCATCGTATTGTTCACCTGCATATTTGAATTGGCAGCTACGCATCTTCGCAGATTTGTCGTTGCCCATGATGGACAAATATTTATCCATGTATTCTTTGGCCTTGTCGTACTGTTTGGCCATGAACCACATTTCGGACATTTCTCTCAAAGCCGGGGCATAGCTGGCGTTCAAAGCCAAAGCCTTTTGGAACATGTCGGCTGCTTCCGTGTATTTCTTTTGCTTCTTGTAAAGCTGACCCAAACGTTGAAACGCTTCGATTTGTTTGGCGTCACGCTGGATGGCGTTTTCATAGGAACTTTGCTCCAAGTCGTCAACGTTTTGAAGCCCATACAAGCGGCCCATCATTACGAAGGACCTCGCATCGGTAGGGGCCAATTTCTGCGCACGATAAAGGGGCACCTCGGCCAACGCCAAATACTCCATCAGGCGCTTGCGGTCTTTACCTTCATACCCCATGTAGGCTTCAGCAATTCCAATCAGCACGGCCGGGTCATTGTCCTTGTTGAGGGATTCTGCTTCCACCAATTTGATCTTGGCTCCGTCGAAATTATCCCTTTTGGCCTCAACCGCACCTGCCCCAATGAAATTCATCGGATAGCGGGCACTATGACCCATGCCTTTGGAAAACCATGAACCTGCCTCGTTGTATTTCTCCTGCAAGAAATAGGCACGACCCATCAGGTAATCGGCACGCTCATCTTTCGGATTGGCACCCAAATAGGTGGTGAGCTTGGAAATTGCTTGGGCATATTGTTCGTTTTCAATGAGCCGCCTGGCTTCATTCAACTCGGGGGTTTGCGCCCTAAGTTGTCCGCCCAACAAGCCAACAAACAGTCCTGCAAACAAAGTTTGCATCAGCTTGGAGTGTTTCAAATTGAACATGTTTTTCATTTGTCCTATGCTTTATTTCTTCTGATCAACTTCTTTTCCAGTGAACACCACGAATCTAGGTGGCATGAACTCCGGGAGGAGACCGGCCTTCAACAAAATGCGTTGACCGACCTCGCTTGCAGCATACACTACAAACCCCGTGCCTAAACCAGTGAAGTGTTCCCGACTGAGTGCATAAATTCCCCGATTGAGTGGGTACTGGTGCAGGGCTATTTCATTCGGAAAGGGGCCTACAGGCACACCAGGAAGGTCTGCCGAGTCTGGGGAAACGATTCGGAGATATTTTATTTTTTCGAAACGCGCCCTTACTTCGGGGTCGTCTTCGTCAGAGAGCCAAGGTGAGCCCACAAATCCCAATGCTCCCTTGGAGGTTGAAACATATTCAAACAGCTTCCTGTGGTTTCCTGCCGCATAGGCATGGGAGGCTTCAGCGGGAAGAGACTTCCCAGACCCGTCCACATGGTTTTCTAAATATCGGATGATGCCACTTTCAGGGTGGTCAAAAACCAAGTTAAGTTGGCCGGTGCCTTTGGGTGAGATTTGAGACCAATCGGTGATTTTCCCACGTACGATATCTTGAAGCTGGGCAAAGGTCACATGCTCTACAGGATTGTCTTTGTGGATGATCATGGCCACGGCATCGGTGCCCAACTGGTCCATTTTGGGCGTGATATCGGACTTCGCCAAATGCTTTTTTTCATTGTCCGCCCAATCGCGGCCAATCAAAACCATCCGAATGCTGTCAGCCATCAAATCCCGGATCAGTGCACCTTCTGGCTTGACCCAAACATCCACCTTTGCATCGGGGTAGGCGTTCATGAAAGCGGTGACCAATTGCTCGAGCACGGGGGCCATGCTCTCGTCGATTCCCAACCGGATATGACCACTGGTAGGCGTTTCAAGTTCACTTGAATTTTGGGCGGATTCTGGTTTTCCCTCTTTGAGTTTCTTCGGCTTTTGGCAAGCAAACAGCGCGCAAGCCATGAAAATGGCGATTGCAAGGTGTCTTTTTGCCCAAAGCAGGTTCATGGAGGGATTGCTTTTACTGAAGGGTACGAAAATAACGCTAAAATCTTACACCCGAATGGAATTCATCGACAACTTTCAGCATGAAATCACTTAATGCATCGAAGGCAAAAATGCCCAATATAAGCACAATGACAGCCAAAAAAACCAAGACAAATCCTTGGAAACCATGTAATGCAATGGGCGAAGAAATCTTAGGCTGGCCAAATAACATCATGGCAGGTGGACGCAGGTAATAAAAGAGCGCCAAGACCGTATTCAACACCACTGCGATGAGCAATACCAAGAGGACAAGATTCCCCGCACCTTGATAGGACTGTGTTGCAGCCAAGAAAATCTCAAGTTTGGCAATGAATCCAGCTGTGGGCGGCAGACCAGATAAGGATACCCACAAGACAATCCAAATCACAGCCAATGCAGGAGCGCGACTTGAAAGGCCTTTCAAATCATCCAAGGTTTGAGAGTGTTTACGCTCTTCCAACCAACCGGAAGCCATGAACGCACCATAGGTCATCAGGGTATAAATGGTGAGGTAAAACAACACAGATGCTCCGCCCTGAACGGAAAAGGTGCAAATGCCCACCATCAAATAGCCGGAATGGGCAATGGAGGAGAAGGCGAGCATCCGCCTGACATTCGTTTGGAACATGGCACTGAGATTGCCCAGCAAAATGCTTCCCAAAGCCATGGCCGAAAACCCCGCCAACAAAAGCGATTCCAATCCGGGGGAGAATCCTAAGTGAAGGCATGCTGTGAGGCGTAGCAAAACAACAAAAACAGCGACCTTGGGACCCACGGAAAAAAAAGATGCCACCGGGAAAGGCGCTCCCTCATACACATCCGGAACCCAAAAGTGAAAAGGGAACAAACCTACTTTGAACGCCAGCCCCACAAAAACAAGCAACCAAGCCACACCTTGCATCCAAATAGGATGAACTTGAAGCTGAGCTGCGAAGTCCGCCGTTGTTGGGTCCAAAGATCCTGCCAAACCGAAAATCCACGAAATGCCATAAGCCATGATGCCCGATGAAAAGCATCCAAAAATCACATATTTGAGGCCTGATTCGGTCCCTTTTTTGTTTTCGCGCGAGTAGGCTGTAAGTACATAGGCTGGAAGCGAGGCCATTTCCAAGGCGAGGAACACCATCATCAAATGATTGGCCATTGTCAAAAAAGACAAACCTATTGCCAAGGCGATCATCAGCAGGAAATAGGTGCCTTTGCCATCCGAAGTATGGACCGACTTGGTTTCGGACTGATGGAAGGTAGCCATGCTGATGAAGGCGGGTACAAACACCAACAGTTTCACCACCCCGGACATCCGATCCACCCATAACATATCCATGGCAATCTTTTGGGGTGGGAACCCTACCACCAATAGATAAAACTGAACAACCGCAGCTCCGACCAAACCCGTCATGGCCCAAAAAGGCAGAACCTTGGAAAACCGCCTACCTGGAAAAATTTCAAAAATGATGGCCACCAGGAAAGTCAAGATCAAAATACCCTCCGGAATCAGCTTTCCAAGCCCCGCCGGAATGGAATCCAACATGGCTTGCACATCGTATGGGTTGGTTGGACTCATGGCTTGGCCACCTGAATCAAATTGGAAACATATTCAGACAATGACTGGTCGAATAAGGAAGTGGCTAGTGAAGGGAAAATACCCAACAACACCATAAGGACCGCCAAGGGTACCAACAGGGTCTTTTCCCTGCCATCCAAATCTTGCAAGGAACCGGAATCGCCCGTTCCCAAATAGGAAAACTCACCCATGAACATCTGGCGAAACGTGCGGAGGTAATAGACAGCAGCCAAAACAATCCCAATCACAGAAATAGCCGCAAATACACTCACATAACCTTCGGTAGATCCAAATGCCCCCATGAAGACCATCATTTCGGAAACAAATCCATTCAGTCCGGGAAGACCCATGGAGGCAAAAAAGGCCACCAATACGAAGGCGGAGTATACCGGCATTTTCATCCACAATCCCCGGTAGTTGGACAGGGTTCGGTCATGGGTGCGGTCTGACAATACACCCGCCAACAAAAACAAGGCAGAAGAAATCACGCCATGGTTGAACATTTGCAGGACGGCACCACTGATACCCACGGCCTGAAAGCTGGCCAATCCCAATAAAACAAAACCCATGTGGGATACCGATGAATACGCAATGAGGGATTTCAAATCTCGTTGGGACATCGCCACCAAGGCACCATACAGGATGCTGATCATTCCCAAGCCTGCTACCCAAGTTGCGGACGAAAGTGCCGCCTCGGGGAAAATCCCAAACGCAATCCTGAGGATTCCATACCCACCAACCTTCAGGAGCAAGGCCGCCAAAATCACCGAAATGGGAGTGCTAGCCTGAACGTGTGCATCGGGAAGCCATGTATGGAAGGGCACAGAAGGAAGTTTGATCGCAAACCCAATCAACAACACCCAAAATGCCAAGGCTCGTGCATCCAATCCGAACAGGGAATAACCATGACTGAAAACGGACCCCGCGACCAAATTGGGGTAAGTACCATCCGCCAAGCCCGACATGTGAAGAAAGTCCAAGGTATGCACCGTTCTTCCCAATGAAGCCGTCAAATCCGGGTCGATGAAACTGAACCCCAGGCCCGCCATGACCAAGAGCATGAAAACCGAACCAAACAGGGTGTACAGGAAAAATTTGATGGCCGCATATTCCCTTTTCTCACCACCCCAGAGACCGATGAGGAAAAACATTGGGAGCAACATGAACTCAAAAAACAAGTAGAAAAGGAAAAAGTCCAAGGACATGAAACAACCCAAAATCGAGAGATTCAACAGCTGGAGCAACACGAAATAAAGTTTGTTGCGGTGTTGATTGTTCCATGAAGACAAGACCACTAAGGGCATGACCATACAGGTAAGGAGAACCATCAGGATTCCCATTCCGTCCAAGCCCAAATGATATTCGATGTTTAGGAAGCCGGCAGTGCCCATGTCCAATCGAATCCATTGCCATTTTTCATGTAGGGCAAATCCTTGATTGTCGGGCAATTTTTGCAGGTATGCAGGCAGAAGCAATCCAAAACCAACCAACAATTGAAGCAAGGTCGTCCCCAAGGATACCCTTTTCAGCAATTGATTGGACCCGGCAGGCAGCAACATGGTGAGCAGCAATCCCGCAGCAGGCAATGTCAACAATATGGTCAGCCAAGGAGTCATGAGGTCATCACCAAATAAACCAACAATAGCATCAACACCAAAAACAACCCCAATGCGATGCCCAAATAGCGTTGTATTTTTCCACCTTGCAGGTTTCGAAGCTTATTCCCCAATCCAGCGGCGCCATCAGCCACGCCGGAAACGGTTCGGTCAATCAGGTTGCGGTCCATCCAATCACCCATGGAGGCCAAGGTATTCCTCCGATTGTTGCTGACCACCACATCCCCGATGAGGTTCACCAAGCCATCCACGATGCGAGCGTCCCACCAAGCCAAGATTCTACCCAAAGGGAGCACCGCTTTCGTCCCAATTTGTTCCAAAAACTCATCCCAATGGAAGTGGGACTGTATCCATCCCTGCAGCCCTGCCTTGCCCCAGGAACCCGTCCAACCATTTCGATGCAGGAGATAACCTACAACCAACCCAAGGATTCCTAACGAGCCGATGGCAACGGGAAACCAAACGGGGGTGCTTACATGACCACTGATCAAGTTTTCGGGGGCATGGAAGGGATTCAAAGGGGACCAAAATACCCACAGGCTCATCCCTGCCAAAACGACCAACGGAACAAGCATCCTCCAGGTTGTCCGGGGAACAACCAGCCCGTTTTCAGGTTGGTGATTGGAGGAAGAACGATTGTTCCCGAAAAACACCAAGGCTCCCATGCGACCCAAATACAAGGCGGTGATGGCGATGCCTGCAATTCCCGATACAGGAATCAACCACCTCCAGCCACCCTGGGTTTGTGCCCAATGACAAGACGACCACAGGATTCCATCTTTGCTGAGGAAGCCAGAAAAAAGAGGAACTCCAGCCAAGGCAGCGGAGAAAATGCAAAAACAAACTGTAACGATTGGCATGGATTTCCAAAGGCCTCCCATGTGCCGCATGTCTTGTGCGTCGAGGTGCAATCCCTTGGAATGGTAGGCATCATGTAGGGCATGAATTACAGCACCGGCGCTCAAAAACAAACCGCATTTGAAAATGGCATGGGTGAACAAATGAAACATGGCAAAATCACCCGATCCGGTCCCGACCCCTACCAACATGAGGCCCAATTGTGAGATGGTGGAATAGGCTAGTACCCGCTTGATGTCCTGCTGACCCCAGGCTGAAATTGCTGCCGCCAATGCCGTCATCGCTCCCACAACCGTCAAAACATCCAAATGAATTGGCAACATGAAAGCTGCATACCGCACCAACAAATAAACTCCGGCAGCCACCATGGTTGCTGCGTGGATGAGGCTAGAAACGGGTGTAGGACCAGCCATAGCCGCCGGCAACCAAGTTTGGAGTGGAAATTGGGCGGATTTGCCGAACGCAGCCAACATCAACCCAAAGCCCAAGAGGGATTGAGTTGAACCAGTCAGGTCCTCAAAGGAAGACGGGTCCAACCACAAAGAACCACTTCCAGCAAACAGCGCCATCATGGCCAGCATGAAGCCCAAATCACCCATGCGGTTGATGATGAAAGCCTTTTGGCTTCCTGTAGCTGCATCTTCCTTAACGTTGTAGAAACCAATTAAAAAGTAGGAAGACAACCCCATCAACTCCCACCCAATGAAAGTGAGCATCAAATCGGCCGCTGCAACAACCAACAACATTGCAAAAGCAAACAGTGAAAGGAATCCCCAATATTTGGCCATGTTACGCTCATGGTGCAAGTAGGCCGAAGAATAAAGGTGGACCAAAATGGTCACGAACCCCACAAGTGCAGACATCCGCATGGCCATCGCATCCAACCGAAGCCCTAAGTCCAAGGAGTTACCGCCCCATTGCAACCACTCCCAGCGAAGGAAGCCTTCCGTTTCCAACCCAAGCCACGCCACACACAACAAAGACCCCGAAGCTACTGACAAGGTGATGGCCAATGTACTTTTCCAAGCACCCAAAAGGCGGCCAAACAATATCTGGATGACAAAACCCAAGACGTAAATGCCCATGGAGAGCAAAAGTGCCTGCATGCCTGAAGTCATATGGGAACCCTCCGGCATCATGAACGCATTTCATTGATTTCGTCCATTTCCACGGTTTTGAACAACTTATAGGCATTCAACAAAATGGCCAAAGCAACCGCCACTTCACAAGCTGCAACCACCAAAATGAACAGAACAGCCATGTGTCCGGAAGCTTTCTCAGGAAAAACAGTAGAAAAGGCTACGAAGTTGAGATTAGCGGCGTTCATCATGAGTTCGATACCCATCAAGGCCATGATGCCATTCCGACGCGTGACCACCATGAAAACGCCCAAACAAAACAGGAAGGCTGCCAAGGACAGGTAGACATGAACAGCTGTCATTGAGCCCCTCCCTTCGGAATTTGGCTTTGACGCCTCGCCATGTAGGCAGCACCGATCAATACGGCCAATAACAAGATTGAAACCAATTCGAATGGCAACAAATAATCGGTCAGTGTGGCCAAGCCAATGGCCTTCACATCATCCCCGGTCGATGGCGCAAACGCAGGGACATCAAAACTAAAAACCATGGCCAGCAGGAAGCCGAACATGGCAAGAGCCAACAATGAGCCCACCAATATGTTGACGATTCCGGTGCGGGGCTCCAACTCTTTCATTTTTTGGGTGAGCATGATGCCAAACATCAGCAACACCAAAATTCCACCCACGTACAGGATGATTTGGACCATGGACAAAAATTCGCCTCCTGCAAAAACAAACAATCCAGCCACACCGAACAAAACCGCAAAAAGCACAAAAGCACCATGAACCAAGTTGCGGGTGAATGCCAACAAGATTCCCGATATGGCCGTGATTCCTGCAAACAGGAAAAATATGACATCGGTGGCGGTCATGATTCAGGGGTG
>Ga0068876_10000523_pt1 | contig 31602 bp, 32 predicted proteins | sample NOAtaG_6_FD_66442 | JGI IMG/M metagenome (GOLD analysis project Ga0068876, IMG submission 66442) | Freshwater lake microbial communities from Lake Erie, under a cyanobacterial bloom - NOAA_Erie_Diel5S_2200h metaG | ecosystem: Environmental > Aquatic > Freshwater > Lake | place: USA: Ohio, Lake...
GAAGCACAACGAAAAGAAGAAGAAGCACAACGAAAAGAAGAAGAAGCACAACGAAAAGAAGAAGAAGCACAACGAAAAGAACAGGAAGTACGGCAGCAACAAGAGACGGCGGTTCGTCTGCTGATTAACATAGGGATACCAAAAGCAGAGATTGCTGTTAAGTTAGGTCTTTCTCCGGAGGATTTAGAGCGGTACGGATGAGAAAGCCGAATTTGCGTAAGTATAGAGGCTGCTTCATAAGTATGGGATTCTGTGAAAAGGCACCTGTGCTGCCAAAAGACTTTTTGCGGAGCCCTGACTCTCATGCGAAGCAGTCTTTTACACAACCCCGGACAATGCTATTTCATATATTTTCCAGAATAGATTTTAATACAGCCATTGCCGCGAAAGTCCGGTTGCCTGCTTGCTGAATAACGGCCGACTGTGGGCCGTCCAGCACCGCATCGTCCACGATGACGTTGCGGCGCACAGGGAGGCAGTGCATGAATCTGGCATTATTTGTAATTGCCATTTTATCAGGGGTAATTCGCCAGGAAGCATCCTGGGAGAGGTTTTGTCCATAGAGGTTGTAGGAAGACCAGTTTTTGGCATAGATAAAGTCGGCACCTTCAAATGCCTTATCCTGATTATATTCCACTTGGGCATTCTGGGTAAAACTTTCGGAAAGTTCGTAGCCTTTCGGGTGGGTGATGACCAGGTCTACATCGGCGCGGAGCATCCATTCCACGAAGGAGTTGGGCACTGCCTGTGGAAGGTTGCGGGGGTGAGGCGCCCAGCTCAGGACGACTTTTGGTCTGGGGTGGGTTTTGAGCTCTTCGATCGTCAGGAGGTCGGTGAGCGACTGTAAGGGATGTCGGATTGCCGACTCAAGGCTGATGACTGGTGCGGAGGCATAGCGGCAGAAGCTATTGATGACCTGGTCTGCATAATCTTTTTCCCGGTCCTTCAACAAGGGGAAAGAGCGTACACCGATGATATCTGCATATTGACTGATGACTGCAGCAGCTTCACGGATGTGCTCGGCACTAGTGCCGTTCATGATGGCTCCATCTTCGAACTCGAGGTTCCAGCCCTGGTCGGCATTCATACTGATGACGTACATTCCCAGGTTGAGGGCGGCCTTTTCTGTGCTTAGGCGCGTTCGCAGGCTTGGGTTAAAGAACAACATGGCGAGGGTCTTATTTCTGCCCAGGGCGGACGCACCATGGGGGTCTTTTTTTAGGTTTAGGGCAGACTGAAGGAGAGCCGGGATATCGGGCACATCGTCAACGGAAATGAAGCGTTTCATACGGTAGCAGTTTGTGGGGTTTGTTGTAGTATGAGGGAGAATTTTTCGAGGAAAAGTTCCACTTCGCCAGGGCCGATATTGAGTGCCGGCAGGAGGCGCACCACGTTGGGATTGGAAGCAGAACCGGTGAACACCTGGTGTTTGAAGAGGAGTTCTTTACGCATAGCCGCTGTTGGGAAGTCGAATTCCAGGCCGATCATCAGTCCTTTGCCCCGGACTTCACGGATGCCGGGCATGGTCTGGAGTTCCTGGAGCAGCCAATTTCCCATTTTGAGTGCATTTTCGATCAGGTTTTCGTCGCGTATCGTTTCCAGTACGGCGAGGCCAGCGGCGCAGGCGAGGTGTGCCCCTCCGAAAGTAGTGCCTAACATCCCGTGCTTTGCCTGAAATTTTGAATGGATTAGTACCCCTGCTATCGGAAAACCATTGCCCATGCCTTTGGCGATCGTGATGAGGTCGGGTTCGATACCGGAAGATTGGAAGGCAAAAAAGGAACCGCTACGGCCATATCCGGACTGTATTTCGTCGAGGATCAAAATGGCACCATACGCATCACAGAGTGAGCGGGCTTCGCGGAGGAACTCGTCGGAGGGCACATAAATTCCGCCGATGCCCTGGATTCCTTCGATGATGACGGCCGCTACCCCACCGCGTTCCAGGCTTTGGCGCAGGGCTTCGGTATCATTGAGAGGAAGGAACTCTACCGGGAAGCCATGGTTGAGCGGTGCCTGGATAGCAGGGCTCGCGGTGATATTTACCGCGGCAGAGGTTCTTCCATGAAATGCTTTTTGAAAAGCAATGACTCGCGTATGCCCCGTATGGAAAGAGGCTACTTTAAGAGCATTTTCATTAGCTTCTGCTCCCGAATTACATAGAAAAAGCCGATAGGTTTCGCAGCCGGATAATTCTCCGAGCAGACGGGCGAGTCCGACCTGCAGGTCATTGTGTATGGAATTGGAATAAAAAGCCAGTTGGGAGAGCTGGCTGGTAATCCTTTGCACGTAATGTGGGTGGCTATGGCCGATGGAAATCACCGCATGACCACCGTAAAAGTCCAGATAGGCGTTACCTTGTTCATCATAGACATAGGCCCCTTCGCCACGTACCGGCTTGAGGTCGTACAAAGGATAGACATCAAATAGCTCCACGGTCAAAAAGGTTTTAGCGATGAAAAATCAGAAGCCAGAGGGTTTGAGATGAAGTCCGGCCTTTTCGTCCAGGCCGGATAATAGGTTCATATTTTGGACAGCCTGCCCCGATGCGCCCTTAATCAGATTATCAATTGCGCTGACGATGAAGGCTTTGTCGCCGTGTTTTTCGAGATGGACGATACATTTATTCGTATTTACCACTTGTTTGAGGTTGGGGTTGTGGCCAATAACGTGGGTAAAAGGCGCATCATCGTAGAAGTGCCCGTAAAGATCGTATAATTCCTTTTCGTTTAGCGGGCAGTCGGTATATAGTGAGGCTAGGATGCCGCGGGTAAAATCTCCTCTGACAGGTATAAAGTTGAGCTGGGATTGAAAGGTGGGCTGTAATTGGGACAGGCTGCGCCGGATTTCTGCCAAATGCTGATGTTCAAAGGGCTTATAGATTTGGAGGTTGTTACTTCGCCAGCTAAAATGGGAGGTGAGGGAAAAGCCCTGGCCAGCACCGGTAGAACCCGTGATTGCGTGGATATGAACCTCTTTTTGGAGCAGGCCTGCATTTGCGAGCGGGAGCAGGGCAAGCTGGATGGCAGTGGCGAAGCATCCGCAGTTAGCGATGCGCCGGCTTTGGCGAATAGCGTCTTTGTTGAGTTCAGGTAGCCCATAGATAAAATCGGGATCGAGCCGGAAGTCCTGGCTGAGATCAATCACTGCGATGTGTTTGGGGACGGGGTTTTCTGAGAGGAAAGCCTTTGCCTGGCCATGGCCTACACAAAGGAAGAGTACGTCCACATCAAAATGAAAATCCGGGCTGAAGGCCAGGTCGGTTTCTCCGGCCAGATCTTCGTGTATGCTGCTGATGGGTTTTCCACCCTGGCTGTTGCTGTGGACATAGGCGATTCCCACATCCGGATGGCTGAGCAGGATGCGGGTCATTTCGCCTCCGGTATAGCCTGCACCCCCGATAATGCCCACTCTAATCATTTTCCTTTGCATTTTGGTGAACGGCCTGATAAATCTTGCTTTGGTTGGCGAGGATTTTCGTGAAGCCTTTCACGTCATCGCCTGTCCAGGCCTTGTTCATTTCCCCATACTGCCCGAAGCTGGAGTTCATAAGGTCGTAGGGAGATTCTATACCCTGGAGCTCAAAGCGGTAGGGCAGTAGTTTGACCGTGACCGTACCCGTGACAGCCTTTTGGGAGTCTTCCAGGAAAGTTTCGATATTGCGCATGACTGGTTCGAGGAACTGCCCTTCGTGAAGCAGCATACCGTACCAGTTGGCGAGTTGTTCTTTCCAGTATTGCTGCCATTTGGAGAGGGTATGTTTTTCGAGCAGATGGTGTGCTTTGAGGAGAATGAGGGGTGCTGCCGCTTCGAAACCGACCCTGCCTTTGATTCCTATTATGGTGTCCCCGACATGGATATCGCGTCCGATGGCGAAAGGGCCTGCCAATGCTTGCAGTCGTTGGATTGCTGCTGTTGGATGAGCGAACAGGTGTCCGTCAATACGCAGTAGTTCTCCTTTTTCGAAGCCGAGGGAGACCAGCAAGGGCTCCACCTGTAGTAATTGTGATGGATAAGCCTCATCCGGCAGGGGTTTATGGGAGGTGAGTGTTTCCGCTCCTCCGACACTGGTGCCCCAGAGCCCCTGGTTGATGGAATATTTGGCTTTTTCCCAGTTCCAGTGGATACCATTATCCTGGAGGTAGGCAATTTCCTCTTGTCGGGAAAGGCGAAGGTCGCGTATGGGGGTGATGATTTCGAGCTCCGGTGCCAGGATTTGGAAGACGATATCGAAGCGTACCTGGTCGTTGCCTGCGCCCGTGGAGCCATGGGCTACGGCTCCGGCTCCGATTTGGCGGGCATAGTTTACAGTTTCCAGTGCCTGGAACATACGTTCGGCACTCACGGACAGAGGGTAGGTATTATTGCGCAGGACGTTGCCATAGATCAGGAAGCGGAGGCAGTCCTGATAGTATTGTTTGACGGCATCTATCATCTGGAAGCTTTTCGCGCCGAGACCGAACGCCTTTTGTTCCAGTTTTTTTGTGTCTTCTGTATCGAAGCCCCCGGTATTTACGGTTAGGGCGTGTACCTCCATGCCTTTTTCCCGGGTGAGGTACTGGACGCAAAAGGAGGTATCCAAGCCTCCGCTGAAGGCCAGGACGACTTTATTTTGGTTCATTTTCTGCTATAATTAAGTGGGAGAGATCGCGTTTCATAGCCATGACCTCCTCTTTTGAGGGGGCGAGCATAGCGGTACAAAGGCACATGCGGCGCTGGTTGCGTTCCAGGATATCGTGATTTGGGCAGGACTTGCAGCCATCCCAGAACGCGGGGTCCTGGGTAAGTTCGGAGAACGTCACAGGCTGGTAGCCGAGTGCGGAATTGATTTTCATGACCGCGAGGCTGGTGGTAATCCCGAAAACCCGTGCCGAAGGATATAGGTCGCGTGCCAGGTTGAACGCCCGTTCTTTTATTTTTCTGGCCAGGCCGAGCTTGCGCAAATCCGGATTGACGATCAGCCCGGAATTGGCGACATAACGCGCATGGCTCCAGGTTTCGATATAGCAGAAACCGGCGAGTTGCTCGCCGAGGAGCGCTATCACCGCATGGCCTTTATCAATTTTTGCTTTGATATACTCCGGCTTCCGCTCGGCAATTCCGGTACCGCGCGCTTTGGCAGATTCAGCGATCATCCTGCAAATCTCTTCTGCGTATTTTTCGTGTTTTGACGAAGCTACTTCGACAATTAATTCCATGATATTTGGCTTTTCTATTGTTTAGCCCAAAGAGGCGTTCAGGAAAATTGTAAAAAAGGAGATTCAGCCGTTTCTGGAGGCACAGGTGGGTCACCTGTATGGATAGCGGGAAGTCAGACCCGTCGAGGTCGGCAAGGGAAACGGCGCACGTAAGGCGTCAGATGGCTGATATGTATTATGGCCTTTTGCATAGATGGTACAAATGTATATACCTCTTCCGGGAATTGCAATTATATTTTCATTTTATTTTTCTGGCAGACTTGTTGAAATGGGATAGTCAAGGGGTAAAAGGTTTATTTTCGCCACATGATGCCTTATTTTGGCATTTTGCCCAGCTATATTTTTTGAAAAAGCTTTTGCACGGATATAAAGTACCGGATTTTACCGTGCGACAAACATTCCATCACAACAAGTCTGCAAAAAAATATCTGTGCAGGCACCCAAGTCCTTAAAAAAAGCTATTTTCCCCTCCTAAAACCTTAATCAGCATGAAGACCGGATTTTCTCTTGTGATGCTAATTGCCCTGTTTTTCCTTTGGGGCTTATTGACTTCCCTGAACGACACCCTTGTTCAGCATCTGCAACAGGCCTTTGATTTAAAATACTGGCAGGCGCAACTGGTACAATTTTTCTTTTTCGGTGCGTATTTTGTCATGAGCTGGCCTTCGGGCATAATCATCCGCAAGCTGGGGTATAAGCGGGGTATCGTCATTGGTTTGGTCCTGATGGGGCTGGGCTGTCTGCTCTTCTATCCGGCTACTGTAGTGCAACAGTACGGGGTTTTCCTGGTTGCCTTGTTCGTATTGGCTTCGGGTATCACCATACTTCAGGTCGCTGCCAACCCCTATGTCGCAGTACTCGGTTCTTCGCAGACGGCAGCGAGCCGGCTGAATCTGGCGCAGGGCTTCAATTCTCTTGGACATACGATCGCACCCCTCGTTGGTGCGGTACTCATCCTGCAGAACGTTGTGGAGGGAGAGCAGGTCGAGGTGAGTTCCCTGCAGGCTCCATATATTGGGTTGGCTGTTGCGATGTGGTTGATTGCACTTGTATTTCATTTTCTGCAGCTTCCTTCAGTCGCTTATGAGCAACAGCAAACCCGGCGTTTTAATGTTTTTGATTATCCACAGCTTTATCTTGGGGCACTCGCCATATTCTTTTATGTAGGGGCTGAAATTTCGGTAGGCAGCTTTCTGGCCTTGTATTTCAAGACAGAGCCGACCCTGGCTTTTGACAATAAGACCGCAGGCGCCCACGTGGCCTACTATTGGGGCAGCGCGATGATTGGTCGCTTTATGGGCGCTATTTCGCTGAGCGACAAGGTAAATACCCGGTCTAAGCGACTGTATATGGCCTTAATTCCTACCATTGCCTTTATCGTCGTATTTGCAATTGCCTATTTCCGGGAAACGGATACCCGTGTGGCGCTGGGCTTCCTGGCCGTTTTGGCCCTGAACTATGCGGCATTTTTCCTGGGTAAGGGCATACCCTCCCGTCTTCTTGCGGTATTTGCCCTGATCAATATGGGCTTGCTGCTTGTCACGATGAGTACTGGCGGCCAGATAGCGCTCTGGACTGTACTCGGAGTCGGGCTGTTCAATTCGATTATGTGGTCGAATATTTTCACGTTGGCCATTGACCGCCTGGAAAGCTTTACCAGCTTCGGATCTTCCTTGTTGGTCATGATGATCATGGGAGGTGCCGTGCTGCCGCTTTTGCAGGGCATCATGGCAGACATTCCCGGAATTGGGGTAAAATACTCCTTCATCGTACCTCTGGTGGCTTATGCCTATCTGGTATTCTATGGGTGGAGAGGATACAAACCAAGGTAGCGGGGGACAGTTGGCAGGGGATAGGGCGTGAATCAAATCAGGGGTTGCGCAAAAAGTACTTTCCCGCCCTCAGCGGCGATACAAAGTTTCGAGTGAACGCTGTTTTTTTGATCTTGCGAATCAAAATAAAGAAAAAAGCATTTTTTTGAAATGTTATTCTGCGGCGTCAGCTATCAAGCAACCTTTACACAACTCCGAACCTCTGCAAAGGGATGGCAGAGCCCTTTGCCGGAAAGGGCAGGATGTTTGGGGGAAGACTAATTGTTTTGGGAATTTAGGATAAAAACAGGGCCTTTCGCCAATAGCGGCGGATTTCGGGCAAACGATCGCGGGCAAAGTCTTGTATGCGGGTTGAACTGACGAGAGGGGCTTTTACCCGGATGTGTAGCAGCTGCGGCTCATCAATGGGTTTGCCGATTTGGGAGACAATCCATACCTGAGCAGCTTCTGCGAATCCTTCTTCGACGATAGCCCTGGCCAGGTCGGGTGCGAAGCGGTTGTAAATTTTGCCCACATGGTTGACGGGGTTTTTTCCGGCCATGGCTTCCAGGCTCATAGGGCGGTAGGGCGTAATGAGCCCGTTGCCGCGGTTTCCCCTGCCGACCTGTCCATCATCCGCGCCTTCTGCACTGGTACCGGTCACCGTCAGATAAAAATTACCGGCGGCGTAATCATCCGCAGCATTGAAAGCGATATTTGCCGCGGAGATGCCCAGATGTGCTTCCATGTCTTGGCGGACTGCCTGTACAGCATCCAGGTATTCGCCGGGGGTGGCCAGGAAGCGGTCAATCATTGCGACCGCGACAGTGAATCGTTCTTCCTGCCCATCGGTAATACCCATCACTTTAGTATCTTCTCCCAGGAATGGCCAGCGGGTTTTTGTGCCGGGTGCCTCGAGCCAAGCGGTAAGGTCCAGTACTTTTTGTTGCAGAGGGGAAAAAGGGTAGAAGCCTGTCCCATAGGAAGTATCGTTTGCAGGTGGCGCCTCATTAAGGCCAAAGCGCGAAAAAAGGGCTACCAGTTCCTTGCTCCCAGGACGGATTTTTGAAAAGGGCCGCAAGTGGGCCTCCGGGTCCAAATACCGGAAGTGCGTACTTATCCAGCTCCTGATGGCTTCCAGCACGATTTCTTCTACCGGAATTTTATGCCCCCCGAACGCTTCCGTTGCCCTACCTGCTATGTAGAGTTCGATGGGCAATTCGACCCTGCCGCCGCCAAACCCCGGCAGGGACTGCCCTGCTACCAGGAGCGCCTTGTCCACGTTATGGTGCATCACAGCACCAAACGCATCGAAGTAATATCGGCATAAAGCCAGGGATACCGCTTCGGAAATACCGTCGCAAACCGTGTCAGGGTGGCCAATGCCTTTTTTTTCCACGATTTCCACCAGCGATTCGGGAATAGATTCAATAACAATCCTACTGCTCATGTCTTAAATAAAGTTCCTGCGAATAAAAAATAAAATTGCGATATTCGCAAATGAACCTAAGTACACATTTATGCTTTCAGCGAAAACCCAATATGCTATCCATGCCCTGACCTACCTTGGCGAACACTATGGGCAGGGGCCCGTGCCTATCCATCAAATCGCCGAACAACGGCATATACCCAATAAATTCCTGGAAGCAATCCTCCTGGAACTCCGCAAAACCGGTATCCTGGGCAGTAAGGCAGGGAAGACCGGCGGCTATTACCTGCTCAAGCCACCGGAGCATATCCCCATGGTGGATATCCTCCGCCATACAGAGGGTCCTATTTCCCTCCTTCCCTGTGTCAGCAAAAAATTCTACGAAAGCTGCCGGCTTTGTCCTTACCCCGAACCCGACTGCAGCGTCCGCCAATTTTTCCTCTCTGTACGCGATGCCACCCTGAAGGCAATTGAAGACAAATCGCTCAAAGATCTCCTTTAGACGTATTGGGCTTGTTTAAAAAGCCCCCGGCCTTTAATTGGGCGGCTTGTGCCACCAAATAATATTGGGGGGGCTCATAAGTATTTTGCTGCCTCCGGCGGCAGAATAGATTTCTCTGAATCGCCCATTTTATTGATTTGGCTTAGCCAAATCAATAAAATGGGCGATTCAGGAAAATATTCTTTGGCGGCGCAAGCCACCAAAGGACTTGTAAGACAGCCTCCAAAAGAATTTATTTTATCGCCGAAGGTGGTAAAAGTCTTTTTACACAGCCCTTTCCCCCGTCAGGAAATTTTATATCCCAAATGCGCCGCCCTGTCGCGACTAATTCAACGTATATAAAATCTATTACACAAATAGGATTAATATATGAAAAATAAAAAAACCTGTTAATTTTGCCGGGGTAAAAAGAATAATAATGCGTGCATCCTTGATCGCGGAACTGGAGACGACCTTGCCGGGCCTCTCGCCTGCCGAACGTCTAGCCTTGGCGGCGCGGCATCTGCCGGAGGGCCTGGTGTTCTCCAGCTCCCTGGGCATAGAAGACCAGGTATTGACCGATATGATTGCCAGGCAGAACCTCCCGATACGGATTGTGACGCTCGATACGGGTCGGCTTTTTCAGGAAACACACGAATTAATAGATAAGACCCGGGCGCGCTATAAAATCCCCATTGAAGTCTTTTTCCCGGATGGGGAGGCACTCTCTGCGCTGGTCAGCAGCAAGGGCATGAACAGCTTCTACCATTCCGTTGATGACCGAAAAGCATGCTGCCAGGTTCGGAAAGTGGCACCGCTGCGCAGGGCTTTGCAGGGAGCAAGTGCTTGGATTACCGGGTTACGTGCGGGGCAGAGCGAAAATCGTAAATCCCTGCCGGTCGTGGAATGGGACTCATCGTGGGGCTTGCTTAAAATCAACCCTCTGGCAGACTGGAGCCTGGAGGAAGTCGAACAATACGGTCAAGTGCATTCGGTTCCGGTGAATCCCCTACACGGGAAAGGGTATCCCAGTATCGGATGTGCCCCCTGTACCCGTGCCATCCAGCCCGGCGAAGACCTTCGTGCCGGGCGTTGGTGGTGGGAGCAGTCGCATAAAGAATGCGGGCTGCACGCACGCGGCACGACAAATTAACGACTGCCCAAAACGATAGAAAGGTACTTCAATTCCCCGGTAATCGCAACGCGTATAGTCTATCAAATCATTTTGTATGCAAGACCAGCAGCTCCCGGCATTCCCACGTCAGCTCGAAGATGAGAGCATTTATATCATGCGCGAAGTAGCGGCACAATTTGAACGTCCCGCTCTTTTGTTTAGTGGCGGGAAAGACTCCATCACTCTGGTCAGGCTTGCCCAACTGGCATTTTGGCCTGCAAAAATTCCCTTTCCCCTACTGCATATTGACACGGGGCATAACTTCCCCGAGACCATAGCGTTCCGGGACTGGCTGGTAGCCGAGACCGGGGCCGAGTTGATTGTCCGGTATGTACAGGATAGTATTGATGCCGGGCGGGCGAAAGAAGAGAGCGGTAAATATGCCAGCCGGAATGTTTTACAGACCGTTACCCTGCTCGACGCGATCGAGGAATTTAAATTCGATGCCTGTATAGGGGGTGCGCGCAGGGACGAAGAAAAAGCCCGGGCGAAGGAGCGCGTCTTTAGTGTGCGGGATGATTTTGGGCAGTGGAACCCTAAGAAGCAGCGGCCCGAATTATTTGATATGCTCAACGGGAGGATTGGTGTTGGGGAGAACGTGCGAGTTTTCCCTATCAGTAACTGGACGGAATTGGATGTATGGGCTTATATCCGGGAAGAGCGGCTGGAGATTCCTGCGCTCTATTTTGCACATGAGCGCAGTGTAATCGGCAGGGACGGCATGTTGTGGCCTGCTTCCCCATTTTTACAGGTCACACCCGACGAGGCTCCGTTTACGGAGCGGGTGCGGTTCCGGACGGTGGGGGATATGACCTGTACGGCAGCCGTTATTTCAGCGGCCCGTTCCGTGGACGATATCATTAGGGAAATTCTTGCTGCACAGATTTCGGAGCGTGGTGCCCGGATGGATGACCGGCGCAGCGAAGCGGCGATGGAGCAACGCAAAGTAGCGGGATATTTTTAAAGCTGATGGAAGTACAGGCAACCCAAACAAGCACTATAGATCGCCCGGCGGCTATCGGACCAGACCAGGGGGCAGGTAAGGCAGTCTTTTCCAGGAGACCTTCATTCTGGGTGCGGCAGGTGATCCCTGCCGATTCCGGACGGCCCTGGAAGCGGCTGGCCTCCAGGCTGGCCAATGCCTTTGTGCTGATGGTCGTCGGGCATGTCATCTTTTCAAGTCTCCCTTTGCCGGATGTGCCCACCATTTGGGCTGCTGCACAGCGGGAGCCAGGGGGGATATTCCTGGTGTTTGTCCTGACTGGTTTTCTGGCACAGCTTGTGGATGGTGCCCTCGGTATGGGCTATGGGGTTATTTCAGCAATTTGTTTAATCAGTGCCGGGATCAGCCCGGTATCGGTGAGTGCGGCGATCCATACTTCCGAGGTTTTCTCATCGGGAATATCCGGGTACAGTCATTACCGCTTCGGCAACATCAATAAAAAACTGTTTCGGCACCTGGTCGTGCCGGGTGTAGCGGGTGCGGTCCTGGGGGCTATTGCCCTGATACGCTTAGGTGAGCGTGCAGGATCGTGGCTCATGCCCCTCATTGCAGTTTATGCGCTTTTTCTGGGTATCAAAATCCTCCTGCGTGCCTTTGGAAGCCGGCAGGAATCCCGTAGGATCAAGCGTCTGGGGTGGCTGGCAGGTGCGGGGGGCTTTTTTGATTCTTTCGGTGGCGGTGGTTGGGGCCCTATAGTCACCAGCACCCTTATCGCTAAAGGCCGCACCCCAAGGTACATCATTGGTTCTGTGAGCCTCACTGAATTTTTTATCACCCTGGCGAGTGCTTTCACCTTTTTTGCCGCTCTTGGTACGGGGTACTGGCAGGCTGTGCTTGGCCTGCTCATCGGCGGTACTGCGGCAGCACCGGTCGCTGCACGCCTGGCGGGGAAATTACCAGCAAAGCAACTGTTGCTTTGCGTTGGGGCGATGGTCATTTTATGGAGTGCGAGGATTTTATGGAAATATCTGGTGTAAAAAGAAAAATCAACATGCATACCAAAGAAAGCCCTATGGATATTTTGCGTATTGCAACCGCAGGTAGTGTGGACGATGGGAAAAGCACGCTCATCGGCCGGCTGCTTTACGAAACAAATAATATCCCACAGGATAAACTCGAGGCTATTCAACGTGCGAGCCGTCGCAGGGGCCTCGATTACCCCGATTTGTCCCTGCTAACCGACGGGCTTATCGCTGAGCGGGAACAGGGTATCACGATTGATGTTGCGCATATTTATTTTTCTACTGCGACCCGCAAGTATATCATCGCAGATACCCCGGGGCATTTCGAATATACGCGCAATATGATTACCGGGGCGAGCGGGGCTCAGGTCGCGATCATCCTGACAGATGCCCGAAAGGGGACGGTGGAACAGACCCACCGTCATTTCTATATCACCCAACTCCTGCGCATCCCACATGTAGTTGTCTGCGTCAATAAGATGGACCTGGTTAATTATTCCAGGCAGCAATTTGAATCTGTGGTGGCGGAATTCAAGTCATTGGAAGCCAAAGCGCATTACAAGGGTCAGCAGCTTTCCTTTATTCCCGTTTCATCACTGATCGGGGATAACATCTCCGGGCCATCGCCGGAGATGTCCTGGTACCAGGGCCCTTCCCTTTTGGCGTATCTTGAATCTATTACCTGGAAGAATATCGAAGCCCGGTTACCGGCAAGGTTCCCGGTACAGTATGTCATCCGCCCCAGAAATGAAGCTTTCCATGATTTCCGGGGGGTTGCAGGAAAAGTGGCAAGCGGGGTTTTCCGAGTAGGCGACCACGTTGCCGCGTTTCCATCCCTGCAGGAGAGCAGTATTGAGAAAATATACCGCAACGGTAAAGAAGTACAGGCTGCCCAACCCGGGGAAAGCGTAGTGGTTACCCTCAAACACGATATTGACCTCAGCAGGGGGGATATGATCCTGCCTATTGGTGGGCAAATCCCCCAGCGCCAGGAATTTAATGCACAACTTTGCTGGATGGACGCCGAGCCACTAAAGCCGGGTACTTCGTATATATTGCAGCATGGGGTCAACTGCGTCAAAGCAAAAGTTACCGATATTCGCCATACTGTTGATCCTGTTGATCTTCAAACTTCCTCCGACGCCCTATGCATGCGCCTGAACGAAATTGGACTGGTGAGCGTGAAAACGGCGAAACCCATTGCTGGGGATATTTTTTCGCTGAATAAAAATAACGGGGCGTTTATTCTCATCCAGGAAAGCAACAACAACACCGTCGCCGTAGGATTTATCGAAAACTAAACTGTTCCGACAAGTCTGACTAAGTATGCCTGGGCATCAGCCTACCGAACACCATACGTTCGACCTCTGACATTTGTCATTGCCTGCTTCTGAAAAATCCCTTTTTTTTGGAGGGATTATCGTCATGTATCCCCAAAAATAAAAGCAATGGCTATGACTGCTTCAATACCAGTAGAACAAACCAGGGCATCCCTACCTGTGAAACGCCGGTCCACGGTCATCGAAACCCGTACCTGGAAGACGAGGCTCTTCCGTCTAAGGCTGCTGAGCAATCTATTTTGGCTGGCATGGCAGGTGACGGGTTCCCCGGTGCGTGCTTTGCGGGTGTTGCGTGCATTGCGGGAAAAATATCAAAAAATCTTTGGCGGGCCGATGGCCAGTAAAGTGGCAAAAGTAGATGGAAAGTATTATTGGAACATTGGAGGTGCGGGATTACCTTCCCTGGCGCTGACCCGGTTTTGGGAACGCGAAATTCGGGGAGCCCTGGAGAACCGTCCGCCGGACGGCCTGCGCAATGTTTTCTTTGCAATAACGAAAAAATGTGCTTATCACTGTGCCCATTGTTTTGAATGGGATAACCTGAATAAGCCGGAGTCGCTGGGCCAACAGGATCTAAAGGATATTGTCCAACACTTTCAGGAATATGGGGTTGCCCAGTTCATCCTCAGTGGTGGAGAGCCGCTGCTCCGCTTCAAAGATATCCTTGCGATATTACAAAGCTCCCGGCCAGGCTCGGATTTTCGCATCTTCACTTCTGGTTTTTCCCTCACGCCTGAGAAAGCTGCCCAGCTCAAAAATGCAGGGTTGACGGGTATGACCATCAGCGTGGATCACTGGGAGCCGGATCTCAATGACGAGTTTCGGGGATTTCCCGGCGCCTTCGAAGCGGCGGCGGCGGCAGCGCGATACGCCAACGATGCCGGCCTGGTCACCGGATTATCGGTTTGTGTGACCCGACCTTTCTGTACCCGGGATAACCTACAGGCATATCTGGAGCTGGCCCGTAGTTGGGGGGTGGGATTTGTCCAGTTGCTCGAACCCATGCCCGTTGGTCATTTTCAGGGTAAAGACGTCCTTCTGGGCCCGGAGGAACTGCAACTGCTCGAAGATTTTTACCTGTCTTATAACCGGGACCCCCGCCTGTGCAGCTACCCGATCATCGAATATCAGGGGTATATGCAGCGAAGGGTAGGGTGTTTTGGAGCAGGAAACAGATACCTGTATATAGACACGGATGGGGATGTACACCGCTGCCCATTTTGTCAGGATAAAATCGCCCGTGCCCTCGAATTCCCGGTAGGTGATGTCGTCGGGCTTTTGCAGGGGCAGGGTTGTGGGTTGTCAAAACTCCAGGGCGGGCAGTGATATTCGTCATTACCTTTTTCAGGAAAAACCTGCTTTTTTAGAAAGATTATTGGGCTTGTTCCGATGGGTCGGAGCGGTGAGGCTTTCTCCTCCTTACGCACCACCGCAGCAAGCCTTATTCACTAAAATTAAATCTATTCCACATGTGTATGGCATTATCAAATCGTGTTAGGAGGGCCACTGCCCTGTTCCTTTTGGCGATTACATCCTTATACCTTACTACCTGTAATTTTTATAAGGTGAGTACCTACGGCCAAAATGAAATTGTACAGATCGAACATATCCAGTCCAAGAAAATACTGTTGCTCCACAATGGATCGCAGCTTTACCGCATCGGCACATTAAAGTTGAACCCGACACGGGATACCATGGGGATTGTCGTGCAGGAAGCCCCTTTTGAGAAGACAGTTTTCCCGAAAACCACTACAGCGTGGGGGGGTGCGACCGTCAAAAAAGTGGATACGATTTTTCAGCCCCCTGCATACTACACGCCTAACCCAGCGCATTACCGCTATATACCAGGCAAGCAGCCAACGCTTATACAGGAGGTTCATTTTTTTCTTAAAACCTACGACCCGGAACTTCGCCCTGGTACCATACAAATGCCCGTGACGGCTGTTGATCAGATCCACGTTGTCGAAAGGGATATAGATAAATCGAGGGTCAATACCATGCTTATTGTAGCTTCTACGCTTGGAGCTTTTGGTCTCCTCACCATTATTGCATTACTTACCAAATCCTCCTGCCCCTATATCTATGCTCAGGATAGCACGGGGCTCGCGTTTCAGGGGGAAGTGTACAGCGGAGCAGTGATGCAGAGTGCCGAACGGCACGATTTTATGGCACTTCCGGGAATCCGTCCTTATAAAGGCAAGCTGCACGTCCGGATTGCCAATGAACTTCAGGAGCGGCAATACGTCAACCTTGCCGAGTTGCACGCGGTAATGCATCCATCCGGTAGCCGGGTACTCCTGGACCCTACTGGAAATCCACAAATTGTAACCCACCCCGTTGCGCCTTCCTCTGCCAGGTCTGCTCTTGGGGAAGACCAGCAGGCCCTGCTGGCAAAGCGGGACTTGCAGGCCTATATTTTTGGTGAGACAGAGGCCGTTCAAAACCAACTTCAACTACAGTTCAACAGGCCCGAAGGGTCAAAGCAGGCTAAACTGGTCCTCCGTGCCAAAAACACGCTTTGGTTTGATCAGCTCTATGCCCGTTTTGCCGAAAAAGCGGGAGCGGGATATCCTGCGCTTATGGCGAGGATGGCAAAAATGAGCCGTGAAGAAAGGATGGTGCAGCAGCAACAACAGGACTTCCCCCTGGCTGTTTATTTGAAATCCGACGATGGGCAGTGGGTGCGTACCGGGCAGTTTCCGCTTACCGGCCCGATGGGATGGCGGGAGATGGTGCTTCCGCTGGATATCAGCAAGATACGGGGAAATATAGTGGAACTGCGCCTGGAGACCGGGTTTTTGTTCTGGGAAGTGGATTTTGCCGGTATAGATTTTTCCGATAACCCTGTACTGGGAAGCATCCGTTTGCAGGCGAAAAGCGCCCGCGACGAGAAGGGTGTTTCACAAACCGCCAGGATCCACGCCGATGATACCCTATACCTGGAACAACCTCAGCCTGGCTCGCACACCGATTTACAATTTGCCCCGCTCAATGCCCAAAACGGGCAGCAGGTATCTTATTTCCTGCATATAAAAGGTTATTACGAGCATATCCGCAACTTTACCAATACTCCGGACGTGACCGAAGTCGGCAAGTTCCGGCAACCGCATTACTTTGATAAGTTTTCCAGAGAAGAATACCATAAGTTGTCCAACACGACCTGGAAAGCAAGTGACCTTTAACTACATTTGTACGATGGCAGGAAAAAACGAAACCGCAAACAACCGTTTATGGCCAGTAATTCTGAAAATAGCAAAAAGGGAGTCAGGCACTGGACCCCCTGGTTGGACGAGGAGCCAGAACCTGAACCCTCCCTGCAGGTGGACGCCATTTCGCGTACGATCATCATCCTGGCAGTGGGTATTATCGTGGGGGTGGCAATTACTTCCATTGGGTTGCGCTCTCTTGCCGACAAGCTGGACGAGCTCATTGTGGGGTTCATTTCCGTGGTTATCTTCATTGGTGCGGTGACGGTATGGATTGTTTTCAATAAAGACAAGATTCTGGAAAAAATCTTTGGGGTCAAAGGAACGGATTTGAGCGACCTCAAATTTCATGGCATTCATCTGATCAACAACTTGTCAGAAAAAAATTATGATGCTGCGGAAAAAAATCTGAGTTATCTCAGCAGTAAGACGATGGCCTGGTACGTCTGGTTCAGTTTCAGGCGATGGATTCTGATTGTTTTCCAGGCCTTGTTTATTGGTTTTGGGGGGCTACTGGGGACCATTCTGTTGTTCAGCCAGAACCTGTTGATCGAGCAGCAGACCATACGGCTCGACAAGCAGAACGAGCTGATTGAGAAGCAAAACGAGCACATTGACCAGCAGACGTATTTACAGGAGGCGGATCGCCGCTCTGCGCTGGTATTCCGTATGGACAATACGTGGAACGAAGTGGACCGGGAGCTCAAGACGGATATTGGCAGGCCGCGGGTCCGGGACCTTTCCCCGGAGCTGATCACCCGTATTGTGACGTTATGTGAAATGCTCCGGCCATACCGCTACCTTCAGGGGGGGGTGCTGTCTGCCTCAGAACTAAGCCCCGAGCGGGGGCAGGTATTGATCACGCTGGCCAACAGCAACCTGGATACTATCACCCTTAAAGCCATCTTCGAAAAAGGGAATTTCAGGTTTTCTGATCTGGCCGGCGTCAATTTCCGTAATGCCTTTTTAAAGGGTGCGGCCCTCGGCCATGCTGCACTCAACCAGAGTCTTTTTTCCAAGGCCAACCTTACTGCTGCCGACTTATCCAAAGCGAAGCTATTGCAGGCAGATTTTACGGGAGCCAATCTGGAGCGTACGGATTTCAGCAACGCAGAACTCAAGCAGGCCAATTTTTACAATGCACGGTTGTGGCGGGCCAATTTCAGCAAGGCCAATCTCCGGCAGGCCAGGTTTTCCGGGGCAGATCTTCGGGAAGCCAACCTAAGCGGGGCGAGGCTCCAGGGGGTAAATTTTGAAGGCGCCGATCTGCGGGGTGCCATTGTAGGGCCGGACTGGGTGGAAATACTCACCCGGACAGGCACCGATTCAATTTATGGAAGGCAGTACTTGCAGGATTATTTTCTGATAGATTCTCTCCGTGTTGAGGGGAAACCGATCTATAAGCTAAGGGCAGTACAGGCATCCCGGAAATAGCTACTTTCGTCGTATTGTACCGCCTTTTACATGGCTACTTTTAGCGTTGCGCTTGATGATTTCCCGTTTCTGAAATTTTTTCTGATCATCCACCAGCCGTACGACCAGGTCTTCGCGGCCCATTTTTTTGAGTTTTTCGCGGATAGCCTGGTGATTTTCGCGTTTGTACCAAAAGAAGAAGAGATGCTGGCTTTTCTTGTCGTTGGCCGTTTGAGCGGTATATACTGGCTGGAGGGTATAGGGGTGCAGGCCGGTGTAATAGATTACCGTAGCGACCGTCATAGGCGTTGGGGTAAAATCCTGGACTTGCTCCAGTTTAAAGCCCATATCCTTGGTTTCAGCGGCGAGGTCGGCCATATCTTCAGTTCGGGAACCTGGGTGGCTGGAAATGAAATAAGGGATTAGCGGTTGGTTGAGTCCATACTTTTGATTGATCGAGTCAAATTTTTTCTTAAACTCGTGAAAATGTTTGAATGAAGGCTTGCGCATGATACGCAGTGTGGGGTCTGAGGTATGTTCCGGGGCCACTTTTAGCCTTCCGCAGACGTGTTTGGTGACCAGTTGTTCCATGTATTCGTTGAGGCTGTCGTCTGCCTGTTTGTTATAGCTTTCTACCAGCAGGTCATAGCGGATTCCGCTGCTTACAAAGGCGCGTTTGACTTTTGGGTGGGCATCCACTTTTTTATACAGCTGGGTGAGTGGTTTATGGCTGGTATCCAGGTTGCTGCATACAACCGGATGAATACAGGAGGGGCTCACACAGCGGTCGCAGATTTCCTGTACTTTTCCTTTCATGCGGTACATATTGGCCGAGGGGCCTCCGAGATCGCTGATATAGCCTTTAAAGTCGTTCATCTGGGTGACGGCATCCACTTCTTTGAGGATAGATTCTTCGGAACGGCTGGCGATAAACTTGCCCTGGTGGGCGGAAATCGTACAGAAGCTACAGCCGCCGAAGCACCCTCTGTGCATATTGATAGAGAACTTAATCATTTCGTAGGCGGGGATCGTCCCTCTTTTTTTATACTTGGGGTGTGGTTCACGGGTGTATGCGAGGTCGAAAGACGTGTCAATCTGTTCTTCAGTCATTGGAGGGTATGGGGGATTGACCAGCAGGACCCTGTCTTTTATTTTTTGTGCGAGCCTTCGGGCATTCACCTTGTTGGATTCCTGTTCGATGTGTTTGAAATTTTCGGCATAGCAGCGTTTCTCTTTCAGGCAGCGCTCGTGAGCATGAAGCCAGAGGGTTTCCCAGTTTTTGTTGACGGGTAGCGGGTCGGTGGCGGGGCGGAGCACGGCGGTCTGGGGGATGGTCGTCATCGAGGAGAAAGGCACGCCTTTTTTGAGGAGGCGGATAATTTCCCTCAGGGGCATTTCGCCCATACCATAGACGAGCAGGTCGGCACCACTGGATTCCAGGATATTGGGGAAAAGCTGGTCTGCCCAATAGTCATAGTGCGTTACCCTGCGCAGGGAGGCTTCAATACCCCCTATTAACACGGGTACGTCGGGAAAAAGGGTTTTCAGGATTTTTGTATAGACGTTGATGGCATAATCCGGACGGAAGCCGGCTTCACCGCCGGGTGTATAGGCATCTGTGGAGCGTTTGCGCCTGCCGGCGGTGTAATGGTTGACCATGGAATCCATGCAACCGGAGGTAACGCCAAAAAACAAACGGGGTTCCCCCAGCTTTTTGAAGTCGCGCCAGTCGTCCTGCCAGTTGGGCTGTGGGATAATCCCGATGCGGAGGCCTTCGCTTTCCATAATCCTGCCGATCACGGCAGTGCCAAAAGCCGGATGGTCCACGTAGGCATCGCCTGAAATCAGGATGACATCGAGTTCGTCCCAGCCGCGCATTTCCACTTCTTTGCGCGTAATGGGGAGCCAGTCGGTGAGGGGGCGTTCGGATTGCATTGCGGGAATTTATGCGTTACGAGTACAAATTTACGCATAAAATAGAGATCAGGAGGATTTTGTTGTACCGTCCGGCGAGTGCGTTAATATCAGGCAACCCAAAAATGCGATACAGAGAGGATTTCGGAGTGAGATCGGGGTTAAGAGGAAAGGCAATTCTCTGCCTTCGGCGGTGAACCAAAGTTTTGAACGAACCCTGATTTTATTGATTTCGATTCATTAACTCAATAAAATCAGGGTTCGTTCAAAATATTATTTGGCAGTGCCAGCCTTCGGAGACAAAAGGACTTTTTACCCAACCCAGCGCCACCTCTTTTGAGATAACTATGGAGAAACCGTGCGATCAATCAATTGTTGAATGTCAGCAGGCCAGCGGGGATATCGGGGCGCTGGTAGAAATAATCCGGCAGTGGTGATTCGAAATCGAAATCTGAGAATGTGTATTCCTCGAGGACTTTACCATTATTCCAGTATCGCGTCCATTTATGACTGATCATCAGGCCATTTACATTTTTATGATCCGACCAGAAAAACTCCTCCGGAAGGTGCTTTCCCTTGTCCGTTTTATGGTGGTATTCCATTTTCACGATAAGGTCCTTTTCATTCACGTAGAACACCCATTCATCCTTACCCACTTTGGGGTCGTATCCAATTTTCAGTACTTTGCAGGTCTCGCCCAGCAGTTCGCTTGCTCCGGCATTCCTGGGGATGACCCCTGGATCTTTAAGTTTAAAGGGCATTGAAAACCGGAAATAGGCCATTTGCATATCGCAATCGGGGGTGCAGAATTCCGAATCGCACATCATACCCAGGTCTTTGGCTTTGTCGCGGGGGTTATTTACGAAAGCATCGTTCTCAATAGCCCAGAATCCCTGATCGTCCTTCCCTATGATTACGGGATTTTTGCCAGAGCGTCTGGCATTGACCATCAGTTTGATACCTTCCCGGGTCCTTTGGAAATAAAATATTTCGTCCCGGCTGCTCATTAGTTCACCGGATACGGAATAGAGTTTATGGGTGCGTTTGAATTGCCCTGCATTCAGCTTGCGCCAGGTCTCCATACCCCCGGAAGCGGCAATCATATTTTCGACGATTTTTTTGCCGGAAGGCGCCTTGAAGTAGCTTACCCAAATTGTGGCAACGGCAATTGCAACAGCAGCCATGAGTAGCCCGCCTCTGAGGATTTGTATTCGTTGGATCTCGATGGGATTGCTCAAATCCTTTACTTCGAGTAAAAATGATAAGGGAAATTTGACCCGGGGTGCTTTAACCTCCTGGGATCCCTGGGTTTTGGAATTGACCTGGTGTTTCTCCATGGCATGAAATAATTTTAAATATAAATATCAAAATTCTATTCAGGGTACAAAAATTTGGGGGTTTGTGGTTTCAACTTGTGCGCTGGCGTGGGATCCTTTATAACCCGGCTATTTTTTAAGCGGCATCCATGACTCCCAGATCGAGCAGCCAGGCTTCTACTTGTTTTGCTGCTATTGGGATCGCCGCTTCTACTGCCTCGCTGACCCGCATTTCGAAATCATCGGTGATGAGTGCCTCGCATCCGAGGATATACACCAGAGGCGGAAGGACATTGACTGCTTTTGCCAGCATCAGGGCGCGTACGGGTGTGGCGTAGTGCATATCTGCGAGAAAAGTGCGTTTTTCCATTGGCGGCAAATTGTTAATATCTTCTGTGGACGCAATCCTCCACGACAATTCCCCGGGCTCTCCACCCCAGTTGACTGCATCCAGAATAAGCAGGATATCATAGCCTGCATGGAGTTCCTGCACCAGGTGTATTCCTCCGATTCCCACTTCCTGGATTCGGAGCCTTGGGAGCTTCTCCGGGATTTTTTTAATCAGTTCCCTTGCCACCAGGAGGCCGAAGGCATCATCGCAACGCAACTCATTCCCCACCCCTGCAACCAGCACCCTGGGAATATCTTGAGAAGAAGGCATCAGTCGTTATTGGTTTTCACTTCAGGATTTTTACTTGATCTACCGGAATAAAAGCCACGGCTTCCGGAGGTTTACCCACGCCATTAAACTCAATCAAATCATAAAGCGCGAGTAAATTTCTTACGGTGTAGTCCTCTCCGATGATTCTTTGACAAAGCTCCGGATGTCGAGTCTCGAGGACTCCCCACAATCGGGATACGGCTTCGCGATGGATGACATCAAAATACTGCATCAATCCGACCATCATTTCCCTTTCAGGAGAATCTTCCATCTCATGTATTCGCTCGGTGAGTTCGCCCAGATGGAGCAGCACCTGCTCATACTCTTTATCGCTGTAGAATATGCTATCCATAGGGCGTAAGGTTAATGATGATGGTGTGTATGCGAATGACCTGATGCACAATTGTGGACACAGTTTTCCATTTTTTCTCCATTATCTCCGTAGCAATACTCACAATCTGGCCCACATTCACCATGGCCAGCTTGCTGTAGTCCCTGGAAAGCATTTGCAAAATGTCGTCCTGCCTCTTTGCGTCCTTGTTCGGTCAGTGCATATAAAAAGCGATCTGCCTGTTCGGTGGCCTGTAAAAGTCCATCTGTACACAATTTGTCGAAATGTGGTTTCAGCTCGCTGAAACCGGCATTCAGTAAACCCTCCATCTGGACACCGGAGACTTTTTCGGAAATCCCCTCGCCCAACATCCAATACATTACCTGCAGAATTTCATCTTTCCAGAAAAGATAATCCAATTCCGGATGCTTTTTTTCACTCATGACTCCAGAATTTTATCGCCATACAGGAAGTGATTACAGGGATAGCCGTCCTGGCACACTTCGCCGAGTATTCTGAAATAATCCGGGACCTTTTGCTTTACTTCAGGTGTCAGCTCTGGGCCCGGCCGCTCGGGGCCTGGTTCTACATCAGCAATATACACTTCTTCGGGCCAGATTTTGAAATATTCCCCGATAATCAGCAAGCTGACCGGCGAAATTACCCCTGTGGCTGCATCCCCCACACAGGCCTGAACCATCCGGTCACCCGGCAAACCACCGCCCCAGCGAAAGATGGTCATATCTGCGATGTTCCGGCCAGGTCGTTCGGTAGCCGTGAAGAGCACTACGCGTTCGAAGGGCACCTTAAGGGATTCAAACCACTGCACAATTGCGATGGGTCCCCAGTTCATTTCTTCGATTTCGACATTGGCTGCCCACTCCAGTGCTCTGATTTGCTCAATCAGCATTGGAGCGATGGAATGATTGGAAAGGTTGTGATAGCCAATCGTACCGACCAGGGTTTTCTTATTCCAGCCCACAAGCACAAGTGGTTACTTCACGTGTTACGACATGGGTGCTATTGTTGTCCATGATATGTGTAGTACAAGGCATACATGGATCAAAGCTGCGGATCGCCCTAAGGATATCAATCCCCTGGAATTTTTCGAAGCTGCTGAACTGCTCCAGAAGTGGGGTATTCATTACAGCTTCCTCATAGGGGCCAAGAGCGCCCCAGGGTGTCCTTGGAGCCGCATTCAGGGTGGAGGGCGTGATAATCTGATAATTCCCGATGACGCCGTTTTCTATTACGAGGTGATGGGTCAGGAAGCCCCTGCCTGCACCCCATGCCCCCACGCCGATGAAGGTTCCCTTCTTCGGGATTTCGAAAGGGGTGCTTACGGCAGTTTTACCTTCGCGGATCATTTGCTGAGCCAGCAACCAGTTTTCCAGGGCAACCAGTGCGGAATAGGGAATACAATATGCCCTGGCGCGGTTGCGTTCGAAGGCATTCCATTTGGACGGCACACGCCATTCCAACTGAGCCTCGGGCAGTTTATGGGCCGGCACCTGCATTTTCATGCTGTATCCTGTCGCCTCGAGGAATCTGCTGGCTGGCATCTTTTGTGCTTTGGAAGTCACATACAAGCGGGAATACGCCCCTGCTTCCATGGGGAGGCGATCCCAGGTAGGTGCGGTATCCCAGCTGTATCTGTCGCGCCAACTTTGTTTACCTGGTTTTGGAATGGTGTCCTTATTCCAGGGATGATGCGGGCTGAGGGGATTGCCCAAAGGATCTGTTTTGAACCGATGGCCGTCCCATTTTTCATAGTAGGAATGCTCTACAAACTCCTCGAGGCCTACATTCAACTGCTGCAGATTGGTCGTCACCACTTCCCCATTCACCGTAACGCCGGGTGTGGACCAACGGGCTTCTCCCCATTTATCGCAATTGGCATAGCTGGCATCATATACTCCGGGCATATCCCATACGCCAGTATCTGCCATATTTGCGGGGCGAACCCCACAGTCGGAATAGGCTGGGTTTTGTTCCAGGAAAAAATCGAAGATATCATCCCAAATCGCAGTTACTTTTTGCCCGTAGTCAAAAAACCGGATCAGGTGGTGATAAACTTCGTTGAGGGTAGAAATGGTGACGGTCACGGAAAGCCCTCCGGGCACTACACTTTGTGGGTGTGGATATTTTCCTCCGATGGCGACATACGCTTCCCTGGCCACACGGGTCATGGAAAGTGCTTCCAGATATAATTTTCCCTTGAGGGGGTTTAAATCTTTCATGATATCCAGGATCGTGGCATAACCATGAATATGACCAAACCGGGAAGCCGTTTTACCTGCTGCTTCCACGAGTTCTGGATTGGTCTCACGCACCAATTCTTCGGAGTAATCAGGTCCAGACAACAAAAACAGGTGCAGCGGATGGTCGTAGAGATATTCAATGGCCAAAAGGATATTCCGCATGGCTACCCCCAATGGAGGAGGCGCAATGCCAAGTGCCATTTCGATGGCCAGTGCGGCAGTGGTGGCGTGGACGCCCCCGCAAACCCCGCATGCCCGGCTGCTGATATAGGCAGCATCTCTTGGGTCCCTGCCCTTCAGGATTACCTCATATCCCCGGAATAAAGTTGCCATGGAGTTCGTGGACAAGATTTTTTTATTCTGAAGATCAACTACACTGTGAAAGGCAAGCGCACCCGCAACCCTGGTTACAGGATCATAGTCAACATTCTTGATAAACCCGTTTTTTGCCAGCAGGTCTTTCAGTTTGTCCTGCTCTTTATCCAGCTCGACCACTTTATATTCGTAGGGATTAGCCACATTCTCCTTGAGAAAGGCATTGCCCCGATCGTCAAAATCTATCGGTAAGTTCTTAAAGCACATAAGGTGTATGGTTTGAAATAATATTCTGAAAAATCTGAACTGACGCCAAAAATCCTGCAAAGCCGACGGCGATGTACGTGAAGATATATCGTCAGGATACCAGCTTTAATATCCTGGCAATTTGTATCAGGTTGTGATCTACGGCGTGAAGCCCTCCGCTGATTTTTCCCATTGCCCCGTGGATAGTATCCAGTTGACTGGAGAGGGGACGGGTATCTTCGGCGATTTGCTTCAGGCCTGAAGCGAGCTCCTCGAGATAGTTGCCGGCTCGTCTGAGTGCGATGATAATCAATACCAGGTAAACAACGAGTACCAGTACAACAATAGCGACGATGGCGAGTGTGATAAAGGTGAGTGTCTGATGCATATTAATCAGGTTTATTTTTGTTCTGCCCTGGTCTTCAGGGCTCCCCCAAGGGTCGCGGAATGTTCGTCAATATTTCCCACAGTATCCAGGATATGGGTGGCTGTGTGAATAGTGGAGTTCAGGACTCCGATATGGCAGGTATTCTGGCTGATTCCCAGGCCCGCATCCCGCATTTCCTTCATGTACTGTTCAATATTCCAGGCAGCACGGAGGACTTTGTGCAAAAAAACGATAATCAGCGGGAGTACCAGCACGGTGACGACCAGCAAGATTATCCAGAGTATGTGTATGGCCGACATATCAATTATATTTTTCCTGTTTCAAAGCGGTTTCAATGGTCTGTGCGAGTGATTGGTCCACTGCTTGCAGGCCTTCGGATACCTGGGTGAGTCCGTTGTTCAATTTGATGACTTCGACCGGCAGGTGCCCGGTTTCGGTTTCTATTGCACGCAGGCCCAGCCGTAGTTTGGCCAGAAAACTGTCTGGGGCACCACCAATGCGCTGCAATACCGAATGAATGGAGGACAGGCTGGATACCAGCACAATCACGAGTGCCAGCACTGCGAGGATCGTGATGCACATGAATACTATAGTCATAGCCGGATTATTTTGATAACATACATGCCGGGCAGCCGGGGCAACCCTCAATATGAGTTCCTACTTTCTGGATACCGGAATAGATTCCCCCGGCATTTTCCAGGATTCCCGCTGCTACCCGGTTAGTAGTACCCAGGGAAATCGGGATATGAATCGTATTGTTGGCAACGAGCTTTCCCTGTGTCCATATTTCTGCTGCTACAGATTCTATTTCCCTGGCAGTCGTCAGTATTTTTTTCAATAAGAATGCCACAACAGCGATTACAACAAGGCCGAGGATCAGCGAACCGCCCCAAACCATCATGATTGCCTCTTGAGAATATTCCATATCGTTTATTTTTTTGCGTCCCGTTCATGCAGGGCATCACCAACAAAGTGAAGATGTGCCTTAATTTCAGCAGAACCTTTCAGGACTTCTTCGGCCACCTGGTTTGTTTGCTGTAAATTCCAGATACAAAGGGTGTTTTCCTTTATCTCGCTCACGAGCTTCAGGGCAGTGGCAGCCAATCGGCCGATACGTTTTGCAGCAGCATTTACGAGCAGCAGGAGTATTGCTGCAGCGATCACGATAACCCCGCCGATCATCAGCGAAAGGTGCCAGGTTTCGAAAAGTGCGATGTCGTTTTGCATAAGGCTTAAGTTATTTGACCACTTCTTTAGGGAGTCGCCTGGTACCGGTTCCAGGCTTTGGAGAACTTGAAAACTGCAATTTCTCGTAGAAGAAATGGGTTATTCGGTCACTTACCCCCAGTTTTCTGACATGACCCCATCCTGTTGGGACGTTTTCGTCCTTCCAGCGACTTGTCCTGTTTTGATACTTTTGGGTGATCCCACGGAGGTTGCGGATCAGTAGCCCTGTAGTGCGGGAGATGGTCGAAGAAACTAACGTTCCCGGGGGTGTCTGATAGAAAGGGGCAAAAGCATCGGGGAAACCTGGCATGGTACAACCAATACAGGGCGCTCCGATATTCATGCAACCACCGGCGTGGTTGATGGCGCCGCGCTTGTTGATATTGCACTGGACCACCGGCCCCCAGCACCCAATTTCCACAAGACATTCCTTATCGCCGTATTTTTCGGCGAAGGTACCTTCCTCATAAAATCCGGCACGGGTACAGCCCCGATGGACGGTTTCGCCAAACAGCCATGCCGGGCGGCCCAGTTCATCAAACTCCGGCAGGGGCCCGAGTCCATGGAGGAACATCAGCACCGCGACGATCGTTTCCGTGATATTATCCCCTTGTGGCGCACAGCCGGGGATATTCACTACGGGAAGCCCCAGTATGCTCCGGTAATCTGCACCCAGAAAATCCATAACCCCCATCGCATTGGTCGGATTACCTGCGGCAGCGGGGATCCCTCCCCAGGTAGCACAGGTACCTACGGCGATAACCGCGGCGGCACCCTTAGAAAGTCGTGTAACCCAGTGTGCTGTGGGGATAGGCTGAGGGTCGCCATTTTCGTCTTCCTCTACGCCAAGCCCCGACCAATAGCCCCCAAAAGGCTGCGTGAGGGTCTCATCCATAACAGAGCCTTCGCAAACCACTACATAAGGTGCACCCAGCTTACCCTGCTCGGCAAGAAAGAAAGGCTCCATGAATTTTTCGCCCACCGTCACGGCAATTGCCGGGTGATGGAGGATCAATTTGGGTACCCCCGGAATGTTCCCGTTCAACAGATTTTCCGCAGATGGAGAGGTAGCGCCTACCGTTGCGATGGTACAGCCGTCACAACTACCCCCGGCAAGCCAGAAAGCATGTACCTCCTTAATCGCATCAGGCATCAAATTCCCTGAAATGTGTTTTACCATGTTCAAGACATGTTCGTTATTGTAACTCTTTTCAAGGGTTTGCAGATGACTGGCGGTATTTATGACCGTTTGCGGCCGGGGCACGAAAAAAATCATTGTAATGAAACTTTCAATTACAGTAGTTGATATTTTTCACTTCCTGCTTTACAAATCGCCCAGCAATCCTTTTTGAGTTACGATGATGACAAAATTTTTCTTTTGATAAAGGTAAGGAAGGGTATTTCTAATGTCAAGATTTTTGCCCACAGCTATTTAGAAAACATTTTCTAATTGTCGGTCGCGTCGGAAAGCTTCCTTTGTGTAATTTTACTCTGTGAAGCTGTAGAAGGCTTTCCTGTGCTACAAATACCAAAGTCCCAAATGATTTTCATGAGCGGCCATACTACAAGGGATAAAATTCTGGAGGTCTCCATTCGCTTGTTTAATCAACAGGGGGTACAAAATGTCCGGCTACAGCAAATTGCCGATATGGCTGGCATTAGCATAGGAAATCTTGCCTATCATTTTTACGATAAAAAAAAGATTTTAACCGATATTGCCCTCGGGATTGATGAGGCTTTCAGCCAGGCCACTGCGGGATGGAAAGATATCCACCAACTCATTGACCTGGATAACCACCTCTCCCACCAATACTACCTGCTAAACACCTATGCCTTCTATTTCCTTGATATCGTTGATATTAAGCGCTTTTATCCGGAAATATACCGGGGCAGAAAAGAGCAAACCAACCAGTTTATTGAACACCTGACCGCATGGCTGGAACGTAGTGTGGAGTCCAGGCTGTTTCTGCCACCCCAGCGACCAGGTCAATATGCAGACCTTAGTAAAATGATCTGGTTTATCAGTGCCTTTTGGATGAGTAAAAAGCGCATTTACCAGGATGAAGAAGACTTCGAATTTGGGTTTAAAAAAATGATCTGGCAGCAATTGGAGCCCTTTTTTACTCCTGAGGGCAAATCGGAATTCGATATCCTGATCGCTCCAGGTTTGTTTTACTAGCTTTCCGGAAGCTTCGGATGAAAGGTGTTTTGCATGAAGCCGTGCTTTGGAACTATACTGAATTTTATGCCGGGCTGCTGTTGCCGCCCGCGCAACTGCAGCAGATAAATATTTTTCACCTCAATACATAATTACGTACATGTGCCTCGCAATACCCGGAAGAATCACCGAAATACTCAATGAAGGGACAGATGAAATGCGCGTGGGAAAAGTTTCGTTTTCCGGCATTCAGAAAAAAGTCAACCTCTATTTAGTCCCGGAAGCCTCCGTAGGAGATTTCGTAATGGTACACGTAGGAGTAGCACTGAGTACCGTGGATGAGGAAGAAGCGAACAAAACCCTGACGTTTCTCAAACAAATGGGAGAACTGGATGAAATAAATATTGAAGCATTATGAAAATAGCAGTTGCCGGAAAAGGTGGGGTGGGCAAGACTACCATCAGCGGTACGCTTTGCCGCATTTTTGCCCAACAGGGGAAAAAGGTTCTTGCGATTGATGCAGATCCAAATCCCAATCTCTCCGTTGTCCTGGGCCTTCGCCCCGATGGCCCTCAGCCCATGCCCCTCAGCACGGAAATTCTGGAAAAAGTGGAAGATGAGGCAGGCAATAGACGCTTCGCCGTAAAATATCCACTCGAGGAAGTTCTACTTAAGTATGGCCAGGTGGCTCCCGATAACGTTTCCCTCCTGATGGTGGGCAAACCGGAAGTTGCCGGCAGCGGCTGTATGTGTGGCGCCCATACCTGCGTCCGGGAATTAATCCATACCGCACTCGCTGAATCCCGGGATCATATCACAATCGTGGATATGGAGGCTTCTCTGGAACAGATGAAACGCGGCACCTCCAGATACGTGGACCTCATGCTGACGGTAGTCGAACCCTATTATCGGTCCCTGGAGGCAGCTTCGAGATTTGCAGTCCTGGCAAAAGATCTCGGCATTCAAAAAATATGGGTTATTGCCAACAAAGTAAAGAACCAGGAGGAAGAACGCGCGATCAGGCAATTTTGTGATAAAATGGGTTTAGAGCTCAAGCTTTTCATTCCATTCGAGGAAAAAATCGGCGAAGCGGATTTTCACGGGAATGCCTTCATTGACCATTCCCGTGAAAACCCCGCCGTAGCTGCACTCTCCAGACTAGCCCGGGAAATTTTGCCGCAATAGCCGGATTTTTCCTTATTTGCCTTTCGTCGGTGGAGTAAAGTGATCCTCCGGGAAGCGGGCTAAAAATTCAAAATCCGTCAGTTTATAGTCTGAGGAAAGGGTAAGATTTTCCAGGATATAATCATCTGTATTAGTACGTCGCCGGTCCTGGTAAAACCGGATGCCCTCCACTTCGGTATAGTTGTAATATCTGTTGTACCCATAACCTTTATCGTGCCGGAGCAGTGAAGCAACGTACTCATGTGTTGCTGCATCAAAATAAAAACGCCAGGTATGAAAAAGAGCTGAAGTACCCGCTCCTTCGTCATAAGTGACTTTTACGCCGAGTACTCTCCTTCCCTCCAGCGTCGTGTCGCCTTCAAATGTCAGGTTTGCTCCTTTGTCTGTAAGCTTAAACGGGATAGCGATAAGATAATGGGATCCAAAGGAAAGGTTCCAGGCACTATTCCTGCTTTTCAGGTCATTTTTCACTTTTCCATCCACCAGCTTCCATGCCTGCCGGCTATTACAGAGGATAAGGTGCTTTTGACCTTTGGATTCCCATGAAATCCTTGCCCTGAAAGAAGGGAAAAGATTGTATTCGTGCAGTTCTCTGATGGTATCTGTCGCGTTCCCGGTAGAGTCATAATTGATCACAGTCCGAACGTAGCGCAGTGCCTGTTTGGAGGTCCAGGTTTCCCAGCCTCCGGCCTGCGCTATCGCTTTGCGCACCAAATCCCCGGCAGGGCCATCGGGAAGCTGGTCGTACAAAGCAAGGGTACCTGTTGATGCAGTAGTAGTATTTGCCTGCTGTTCCCTGGAGGTACATCCCAGCAGGAATACGGTGCATACAAAACTACAGAATATGGTCAAATCTTTCATGTTACGATTTAATGATGGGGTATAATTGCCTAAAAATTTATCGTCAAGTTCGCATAGTAGAATGTACCGAGGAATCCAAACTGTTGTACGTTGCGCGAATACGGCGTAGTTCCCAGATTATAAGCAGTGTAATCGCTGAATACCCGGTCGGGATAGACATCGGTCAGATTATTGGCGCCGATTGTGAGTACCAGACGCTTGCCCGGCGCATAGGATGCCGTGGCGTCCAGAAGGGTTCTTGCCCCAAATGTTTGAGAACGATGGGGGATTCCGGGACCGGGTTTTTCCCATGCGGTAACTTCGCCAAAATAGTTCCCTCGTAGTGTGACGTTGAATTTACCTACCTGGTACCCCAGCGACAGCGTCGCCCTTTGCCTTGGCTGGGAAGTCTCTATCAGCGACTGGCTAACGGTATCTATGACCAGTACTTTGGCAGTAGTTCCAGCCTGTAACGCTGCCGGCGTATCCTTGAGGTCGGATATTTCTGTGCGGTTAAGCGATAAGGCGAAGCTGGCATTCAACGCGCTTTTTGAGGATAATTCATGGCGGTAGGAAGCGACCAGATCCAGGCCTTGCGTCCTCGTATTTACAAAATTGGTGTAAAAAGCGATCTGCTCAAACCCCTGAAACCGCGACCTCAGTGCTGCTATGCTACTGACCGGCAAATCTTCCGATAACACAATCCGATCCTTTATAGCGATCTCATAAGCATCCAGGGTCAG
>Ga0068876_10000527_pt1 | contig 31474 bp, 26 predicted proteins | sample NOAtaG_6_FD_66442 | JGI IMG/M metagenome (GOLD analysis project Ga0068876, IMG submission 66442) | Freshwater lake microbial communities from Lake Erie, under a cyanobacterial bloom - NOAA_Erie_Diel5S_2200h metaG | ecosystem: Environmental > Aquatic > Freshwater > Lake | place: USA: Ohio, Lake...
TCATGACCGAGAAAATGGTCCAAGGTGTTGCAGGCCGAAGCCATTCGGTGGTTTTGCCGGACAAAAGCCCACCCACAACAAACGCAAACGGCACCACGGTGGAAGCAAATCCCAAGAACAGGGTAGGCGGGTGGATCACCATCCAATAATTTTGGAGCAAGGGATTCAAACCCGTTCCGTTGGCAGGCACAAAGTCGGGATTGTTGGCAAAAACCGGAGCATCGGGCATGGCATCACGCAAAAGCAAGAAAGGCGAACTACCGATTTTCCATTCACCTACTGCAGCTGACAGGGAAGCAAAGCCGAAACCGAGCAAAAGAAGCAAGGCAAAAACCTCTAAGGCAGATACTGATTGGCCTTTTTTGTTTTGGCGAACAATCAGAAACACCAACCATCCGGCCATAAACGCCCAAAACAGATAAAACAGGGCATAGCCCAAATGGTCTTTCGAAAATGGGGCATCATCCCATGAGAATTGCCCTCCTTTCTCGGTGACCACCAAAAAGCCACTTAAAAGGGCTACTACGAGTCCGCCGAGGTGCAACAAACCCTTCTGATTGAAGCTGTCTTGTTGTTTCCAAAACCGATAGGCCAAAAAAGCGGAGGGCACCACGAGTCCCAATAAAAACAGTCCTTTGGACCATGTTGAATCAAGATTGATGCCCAAAATCATGGAAGCCAAAATGAGGTTCACGGCAGACACGACCGACATGACCGCATCCCGCCACTCCCTTGACCTGGCCATCAAAACGAACCCAAGTACCACATGCCAGAAGGTCCACAGCAGAAACGAACCCTCTTGGCCCTCCCAAAAACAGGAAATCATGTAATACACGGGAAGCTCATTGGACGAATGGCTCCAAACGTAATGGTATTGGTATTGATGGGAATATATGAGATAAAACAAGGTGCCAATCACTCCGAATACTGAGAAACCATGGACCAAAAAGGCTGCATTTCCCATGGACTGCCAAACCTTCTTCCCTGACAAATCCAAACCTCCTTTTGCAGAAACGGCATAGGAAATTGTGGCCACAAGGGCGGCACTGAATGAAAGGGACGCAAATATTTCACCCCAAAGGCCTCCGCTCATGTCGTTCTTGGTTTCATTGGACTTATCTGACCTGATTTTGAATTCGACATCAGCGCTTCGCCTCCGCCGATTCTTCCATCAGTTGACCATCATTGTATTTGGACGGGCATTTCATGAAAATGCGTTCAGCCTCGAACACATCGCCTACATATTTACCCTGGACCACTACCTTTTCGGCTGTTTCGAAGTTCACAGGTTTTGGATCGTGAAACAGGACGTTTGCCAATTGCAGGGTGGTGTCTCGCATGGAAAATTGGAAAACATCCTGAACCGGATCGTATTGAGAGGGTAGCTCCTTGGCCCAACTGCCCACCACGTGTACCACTTCCCCTGACTTTTTAGCCTCCGAAAATGTGGTGTATTTGCTGGCCCCGCCGATGGCACCCGAGGTAGCCAACACCGTGATCCCAACCATGGCCAAAATTGCGATTCCGATGAGCAAGCTGATGTTGACCGTCTTCATGAGGGGTTGTTGGATTGTGTCTGATTGACAGGAGAGGCTTTCTTGAGCTCTTGGACCTTTTGCTCCAATTTCTTGACCTTGACCAGGTTGTAGACAAGCATCGACACCATGCCCAAGAAAACGATGAGTACCACGACCAAAACGGTGTTAATTTTTTCGGAAGCAAACAACCAATCGCCTGAAGGATTGGCTTGCAACAAGCATTGGAGAAGATTATTCATCGCTGAGCTCTTGAAGTTGGTGATGGACCACCGCCCGCCTGGCCAACAGGTCGAGCATGGCATAAGACAGGCATACAAACCCAATGACGGCCGGCCAAAAAACGGAGTAGAATTCAGGGCTCATGGACCCCAATGCAGATTGCTTCCCTCCCGTGTTGGGGTGAAGGCTTTCGAGGCTTTTGGGAACCACGTAGAACAGCGGGTAAATGGAAGCTGCGGCAAAAATGTTGAAGACTGAGGATATTTTGGCACGCTGGACCGGTTCGTCGAAGGACATCCTGAGCAAAGCCATGCCTAAGTAAATGAGCACACAAATCAGGGCGCTGGTTTGCTTGGGATCCCATGGCCACCATGCAGCCGGGTCTGTTGCAGGCATGGCCTCCCCCCAGGTAACCCGACTCCAAACTATTCCTGTAGCCAATCCCAATGCTCCGAACACCACCGTGAGACGACCCGCTTCGCGAGCCCTCAAATCCATGGCAAGGTCACCTTTACGCAGGTAAGCCACGCTGTAGGCAACTGAAGTGTAGGCCATGGCCATCATGGCAAACCACATCGGGACGTGATAAAAAACGTTTCTGGATGTTTGTCCCAAATTGGGCCCTTGGTAAGGCAAAACTTGCGTGAGCCCTTGAATCAGCGCATACCCGACCAGCACGGTGCCGACGGCGAGGTTGATGAACCTCCAAGTGTCTTTGCGCTTGAAAAACTCCATTTCAGTCCTTCCAAATAAACGGAAACAAAATAACGGATACCGCACCAATAATCACAACGAAAAGCCCCGAAAACACCATTTCTGGAAGGCTATCTTGCCACGGCTGACCCAATAAGGCTTTGCCTGAAGCCGCAATCGCAACCAACATCTGCGGTATCACCAAAGGAAAACTTAAAACTGCCAACAAGGTGGTTTTGTTGTGGGCCTTGCTGGCTATGGCACTCACCAAGGTCATGTTGGCCGTGAATGTGCTGCAACCCAACAAAACTGACACCATGTATTGGATCGGGTCTCCGATTGCCGATGAGCCAGAAAATAGGACGAAAGCAAACAAAGTAACCAGGGAAACCACCCACATCAAGGCTATGTGGTAAATCATTTTTGCCACAATCACGGCTCTGGGTCCAGCCAAGGTGTATAAGTAAAGTAACTGTCCCGAACGCTCACCCATGAAACTTTTGGCCACCGCGTTCACACATACGAACAACAACACAATCCAAAAAACAACGTTCCAAGCTTGGGGGGGAAGGGATCTCTGCAGCCCTAAGGAGACCACAAAAACCATGCTCAGGGCATACAACAACAAGCCGTTCAGTGCATATTTCTGCTTCCACTCCAGACGCAGTTCTTTCCCGATGAGCGCACTTACCTCTTTGCTGAATGCCATTCGGCCTTGGATTTTGGACAAATATACACGCTAGCCCCCCAAACAACCACCCAAGATCCAAATACCAAAAAACCCTTTCACATAATCTTACGTAGACGAATACAATCTCGTTGCCTATCGCACATTTCTTACCTGAACACGAACGGTTTGTTTTGACTAATTTCGGGAGCCCTTTTGGCAGGGGCGCCCTCCAAACTTTCAGGAATCATGGAAAATGCGAAAATATTGTGGGTTGACGATGAAATCGAGCTACTCAAACCCCATTTGAAGTTTTTGGAATTGAAAGGGTATGCGGTGCACACCTCTACCAACGGTTTTGACGCGTTGGAAAGTGTGAAATCGGAACCCTTCGATGTGGTGTTTTTGGATGAGAACATGCCTGGAATGAGTGGTTTGGAGGTCTTGGCTGAAATAAAACAAATCCAAGCGCATCTTCCCGTGGTGATGATTACCAAAAGCGAAGAGGAGCACATCATGGAAGAGGCCATCGGATCCAAAATCGCCGACTACCTCATCAAGCCCGTCAACCCAAGCCAAATCCTCCTTTCACTCAAAAAGACCCTCCAAAACAAACAGTTGGTCAACCAAAAGGTCAACACCGACTACCAACAGGATTTCCGGAAAATCGGAATGCAGTTTTTCGAGGCAAACGACCACAAGTCCTGGACTGAAATCTACCGGAAGTTGGTGCATTGGGAAAAACAAATGGACGACAACCCCGGCGAGCACATGACCGAAGTGTTGCAATCGCAAATCGCCGAGGCAAACCAGAACTTTTCAAGGTTCGTCATCGCCAACTACGTGGATTGGTTGCATGAAAAAGATCCCGACCAAAGGCCCTTGCTCTCTCCGGAGGTAATGGAAGTGTCCGCATTCGATGACCTGAAAAAAGGCGAATACGAAAGTGTTTTCTTCATCCTCGTAGATTGCATGCGCTACGACCAATGGAAAGAATTGGAGCCCCTGGTTGCCGAGTATTTCACCATTGCACAGGAAAGGAGCTATTTCTCCATTTTGCCCACTGCGACCCAGTACTGCCGGAATGCCATTTTTGCGGGAATGTACCCCAACGAGATTGCCAAACGGTTTCCACGGCTTTGGAAAGACGACAACGACGAGGGTGGGAAAAACCTGTTTGAGGAAGACCTGATGCGGGAGAACATTGCCCGACACAAACTCAACCTGAAGACTTCCTACCACAAAATCCTGAACAATGATGACGGGTTTGCGCTGAGCGACAACTACAAAAACCTGCTTAAAAACGACTTCAACGCAATCGTTTACAACTTCATCGACATGCTCAGCCACTCAAGGACCGAGGTAAGCATCATCCGAGAATTGGCACCCACACCCGGGGCCTATCGTCGCGTGTCAAGGTCTTGGTTCGAACACAGTCCCCTGTTGGATTTGCTGAGGAAATTGGCACAACACAAAGTCAAAGTCGTCATCACAACCGACCACGGCACAGTGCATGTGAACCGACCTTTCAAAATTGTGGGAGACCGTGAAACAACCACCAACCTCCGGTACAAACAGGGCCGAAATCTGAGCTTCCAACCCGACAAGAGTTTGTTGGTAATTCGCAACCCCGAAGAGGCCAAATTGCCAGCGATGACGCTCAGTTCTTCTTATGTGTTCGCCTCGGAAGATTACTTTTTTGCCTACCCCAACAACTACAACCACTACGTGCGCTACTTCAAGGACACCTTCCAACACGGTGGGATTTCCATGCATGAAATGATTGTGCCCTTGGTGGAGTTGGTGCCCAAAAAAGTCTGAACAGGCCAATCGTCAAAACCATGTAAATTCGCTCCATGTCCCCCAACGTGGTCGTGATCATCCCTGCCTACAACGAGCAGGACTCCATCGCCAAAGTCATCGCTGAAATCCCACGCGAGTGGATTAATGAAATCGTGGTGGTGAGCAATGGTTCAACGGATGAAACGGAATCTCGCGCCGAACAAGCAGGAGCTACCGTATTGAAGGAACCCAAGCGTGGATACGGACAAGCCTGCCTCACGGGAATCGCCCATGTTGCCCAATCAAATCCCGACATCGTGGTGTTTTTGGATGGAGACCACAGCGATTTCCCTGGACAAATGCCGGATTTGATTCGGCCCATTTCAGAGCAAGGATTCGACATGGTCATCGGTTCTAGGGCACTTGGCAGCAAGGAAAACGGCTCTATGACACCCCAACAAGTTTTTGGAAATGCCTTGGCTACCCGGCTCATGCGGCTGTTTTACGGCGTGAAATACACCGATCTGGGGCCATTCCGTGCCATCCGCTTCGATCGATTGATGCAGTTGGGCATGCAGGACCGCAATTATGGTTGGACCATCGAAATGCAACTGAAGGCGGCAAAAAAACGCTACAAAACCTGCGAAGTGCCTGTTGATTACCGAAGAAGGATTGGAGTCAGTAAGGTCAGCGGCACTTTGAAAGGCACAATCATGGCAGGTTACAAGATTCTGACGGCAATTTTTCGATATTTGTGACGAATCCGGGCCCTACAATAGGAAAAAACTCTTGTTGGAGACCCGTTTCGACCCGTTACCGTCTCCATGGGAATTGCCCTCATCATCCTCTACGCCGCCGCCCTGCTGTTCATCTTGATGTACAGCCTGTCGCAAGTAGATTTGGCCATTCGATATTGGTTCAAACGGAAGTCCGTACCCACCGAAGTTCAACCAACTCCCCCATCGGATTGGCCCATGGTCACCGTTCAGCTTCCCATCTACAACGAACGGTATGTCATTGAGCGCTTGATGGATGCCGTTGTGGGCTTTGATTACCCTAAAGACCGACTTGAAATCCAGGTCTTGGATGATTCTACGGACGACACCATAGAAATCGTGGCCCAAAAAATTACGGATATCAAGGCGCGTACTGGGATTGAAATCCAACATGTGAGGCGCGGCAACCGACAAGGGTTCAAAGCAGGTGCCTTGGCCCATGGCCTGAAGATTGCAAAAGGTCAGTTCATTGCCATTTTCGATGCGGACTTCGTCCCCGAATCCGACTTTTTGCGTCTGACCATCCCGTATTTTGGTGATGAGGGATTGGGTGTGGTGCAAACAAGGTGGGAACATCTGAATGCGGATTATTCCTTGTTGACCCAACTGCAGGCCTTTGCATTGGATGCCCATTTCACCGTGGAGCAGCTGGGCCGGAACCTCAGCGGTTGTTTCATCAATTTCAATGGCACGGCTGGCGTTTGGAGGCGGAAAGCCATCGATGATGCCGGGGGATGGCAAAGTGACACCCTGACCGAAGACCTCGACCTAAGCTATCGGGCTCAGCTAAAAGGTTGGCGTTTCAAATACTTGGAACATGTCCTTTCGCCCGCTGAATTGCCCGCCGAAATGGCTGCCATCAAATCCCAGCAATTCCGTTGGACCAAAGGTGCGGCGGAAACGGCACGCAAAAACCTTTGGAATGTCCTTCGGGCCACCATGCCGTTCCATGTGAAGCTCCACGCCACCTTCCATTTGCTGAATAGCTTTTTGTTCGTTTGCATCCTCTCAAATGCCCTCTTGAGCGTACCCTTGGTGTTCATGGCCGCACATGATCCCGTGGTTGCATCCTTCTTCCAATATGGTTCGGTGTTTTTCCTGAGTCTGTTCGCTTTGATCCTGTTTTTTTGGATTTCCCGAGAATCCAGGGAGGAGGGCAAAGGGGTGGCAAGATTGGGCAGATTTTTACTTCGGTTTCCCGTTTTTCTGGCCATTTCCATGGGATTGTCGCTTCACAATGCCATTGCTACCTTGGAAGGCTATTTGGGCATGAAGTCGCCTTTTGTCCGCACACCCAAGTATAATATCCGGACCATGAAAGACAATTGGCGCACACGAACGGCCTACCTTTCCCGGAAAGTGGCACCCGTGACCTATTTGGAGGGATTGTTGGGCGCGTATTTCGTCGGAAGCATCATCGGGAGTATTTGGATTGGCAATTATGGCATGTTGCCTTATCACATACTGTTGGCCTGCGGATTCTCTGCCATTTTTGTCCTTTCCATTCGACACGCCTCCGCCCGGGTCTGAGCCATGGAATCCAAATCATTCCCTTTTTCGTTTACCGGGGTTTTGTTGGCTTTTTTCCCGGTGGTCTATGTCATTCATTACCATTTGGGAAGACCAGACCTCATGCCCGAAATGTACTGGCATCCCTCCCTGTTCATTTCTTTAATGCTGATTTGGTTTGCAGGTTATGCGTGGACCCTACGGTTCAGCCACGACGACTTGCGGGTCCGTATGGCGTTGGGTGCGGGCATTGCGCTACGGCTGATGTTGGTCTTTGCATTACCGGCTTTCAGCGATGACTTTTTCCGCTTTGTTTGGGACGGCCACATCGGTTTGTCTGGCATCAATCCCTACCATTACACCCCGGCAGAGTGCATGGCGTCAGGGGCTTCATTGCCCGAAACTGCCCGAAGTATTTTCCCTTTTTTGAATTCCCCAACCTACCACAGCGTTTACCCTCCGATGCTTCAGGGGGCCTTCCAATTGGCGGCATATTGTGGTGGCAGCCTTGAGGGCACCGTGCTTGTACTCAAGTTATGGGTAGTGATGGCGGAGGTCCTGAGCATTTGGTTCATTTACAAACTTGCAAATGCTCTCAGTCTTTCGAACAAAGCACCGGTGGTTTATGCCCTGAATCCTTTGGTGATTTTTGAGCTCTCCGGGAATTTGCATTTTGAGGCTTTCATGCTTTGTTTCCTGTTGGGGGCCATATGGATGCTTTTCCGGTCCAACATGTTGCCTGCCGCGTTGTTGTTCACATCGGCCGTGGCGAGCAAAGTCCTACCCCTTCTAGCCATGCCGTTTTTGCTTCGGCGATTGGGTTGGCGCAGCATTCTATTGACGGGACTGACCGGTGCATTGGTTTTGGGCATCATGGGGGTGTTTTTTTTCGATGAAAAGGCGATTGTCAATTTCCAGAGATCTTTAGGTCTTTACTTCCAACATTTTGAATTCAACGGAGGAGTTTATTTGCTATTCAAATGGATGGCAGGAGACGCTTACTTTTGGGTGCAACGGCTGTTGCCATGGGGCGTTTTTGCGGGTGTGATGTGGATGGCTTGGAGAGAAAAGAAAAGGTCTTGGAGCGGTTTCATCACCCAAGCGATGTTGGCGTTGGCCTTGTATCAAATTTGCTCGCCGGTGGTGCATCCGTGGTACTTGGCGCCCATTGTAGGGTTGTGTGCATTGAGCCCCTATCGCTTTCCGTTGGTGTGGTCTGCCTTGATTCCATTCACCTATTTAGCCTATCGCTCCGATGGGGAGGTGGTTGAAAATCCTTGGGTCATCGGGCTGGAATCTGGGGTTGTTTTGGGTTGTTGGACCTACGAATCCCTGATTGGGCAGTCGGGCAAAACCTTGGAAGAATTGTTGCATGAATTTCCTTTCGTTCGGAGGGTGTTGGCTTGGACCATTCCTGCCCGTATGCGCATCAAGCTTCACCGAATCCAACCCCATCTGCCTGGTCGTATGCCGATTCTGGACCTCGGAACGGGCAATGGTGGCCTTTGCCTGCAACTAATCCGGCAGGGACATGATATTCAACCCTTGGACATTCGGAATATCAGTTTGTTTCCTGAGGTGAATCCGATGATTTACGATGGCCAACATATTCCATTTGCGGACCGAAAATTCCATACCACCCTGCTCATCACCATGCTGCACCACACACCCGACCCGAACAAGGTTTTGGCGGAGGCGCTGCGCGTGACATCCCATCGTTTGGTGGTGATGGAAGACATCTACCGCAATCCTGTCCAAAAACACCTGACCCTGTTCATGGACAGCTTGGTGAACCTAGAATTTCGGGGTCATCCGCACACCAATCGTGACGATAACCAATGGAAGCAGACCTTTCATCAAATGGGTCTCAAGGTCGTAGCGGAAGATGAGTTTCGGACCCTGATTTTTTTCCGGCAAAAAATCTACGTGCTGGAGCGAATCACCGTCCTGCCATAACCAAAGGACTGAATTTTCACTTGCCCCATTTGCCCTGCAATTCTTGCCACATCAAAAAAGCGTTGACGGAAAAGGGCACCAAACCACCTCCCAACATATCCTTTCCGTCAAGTATGGCCAAGAAGATCCTATTCAGCTAAAACTTGAATCAAAGCCAACAAGAATCTGACTTCTATGGTTAAGGTTGAAACATTAGTGCGATACTTGCAAAATGAGACTTTGTATTTTCCTTTTGTTTGTTGCCACGGGTGGACTTTTTGCCCAAATCCCTCCGAAAGTGACCCTTTCCGGGTTGAATGCACGTGTTGAAAGTCATCCGGACACCTTATTTGTCCTGAACTATTGGGCCACTTGGTGTAAACCTTGTGTATTGGAGATGCCCTACTTTGAGCAGGTAGCGAAGGAAAATGCCAATCGGCCCATGAAGGTGATTTTTGTGAGCCTAGACCTTGCATCAGAGTATGAAAACCGGTTGGCTCAATTTCTGAAGAGGAAACAGTTGCAATGCGAGGTGCTGTTTTTGGACGAACCCAAAATTCAAACCAAAATCGACGAGATCGACCCAAGTTGGACGGGGGCCTTGCCTGCCACCACATTCGTGAGAAAATCAACCCAAACACGCATTTTCCATGAAGGGGACTACACTTTGGAGAGCCTACAATCTGAAATTTCTAAACTGAACCCATAATCTTATGAAAACTATCCATCGTTTGTTTTGGATGTTGGCGCTGAGCGCAGCCTCCGTTTTTCAAGTGCATGCACAAGCCGATCAAGCGCTACTAGGTCAGGATGCACCCTCATTCTCCCTCATGAACATTGACGGGAAAATGGTCTCTTTGGATGATTACCAATCTTCGAAAGGGGTGATCTTGATTTTCACATGCAATCATTGTCCCTATTCCATCAAATACGAGGATCGCATCATTGCTTTGGATGCCAAAATGAAAGCACAAGGCTTTCCGGTGGTGGCCATCAATCCCAACGATGCCGTGGCTTATCCGGACGACAGCTACGCCAACATGAAAAAAAGAGCCAAGAAAAAAGGATTCACCTTTCCATACCTGCTTGACGACACCCAACAAATCGCCAAAGCCTATGGTGCTACACGCACTCCCCATACCTACCTACTGGTCAATGAGAGCGGTAAGTTTGTGGTGCGTTACGTGGGTGCCATCGACGACAACACCGACCCGTCTGCCGTTTCGGTGAATTATTTGGAGAGCGCAGTTTCCCAATTGCAACAATCACAATCCGTTTCACCCGACTACACCAAGGCCGTTGGCTGCGGAATCAAATGGAAAAAGTGATGATTTGACCGCTTGAACGAATTTAAAAAGGCCTTTCGAATGATTCAAAAGGCCTTTTTACATTTGGGGATTAAGATTATTTGTTGACCCGATTGTACTTGGTGGACCTGACGACTTTGGGGCTTCATTTGATGGGTTTACGGTTGGGCTTACGTACGATGGTCACATTGTGGTCTCCCGCGAAGATGGTAGGAGAACGGCCCGTGCTGCTGCAACCCGAAGTGCCCATTGCCAAGGTTAAGGTCAGTAACCAATCCCTTGTTATTCGAACGTCACTTTGAAAATAAAAAGAGGCCACCTTGTGGGGATGGCCTCTTTTTGAATCTGTTGATTCATTACCAGCTGATGGTGATCATGCCATTGCCAAGCCAAATGCCTGGTTGCTCCGAGCCGTTTAGTACACCGCCCGTGTAGTTGCTTCCGCCACCGCCGCCGCCGCCAGCGCCTTTGTCGTTACCGGAGCAACCTGCGGTTCCAGCAGAACCGCCACCGCCACCGCCTCCGCCGAGGAAGCCACCGCCGCCACCGCCGCCGCCCGGAACGGACCCGTTGGTAAAGCAGCAGCAAGATTGACCTGTTCCCCCAACACCACCGGATCCTGTCGATGCAGCAGTACCGTCTGTGCCGGAGAAGCCCGAACAACCAATTCCTTTTGCACCGAAGGCACCTTGTACGGCACCGAAGTTACCACCTTGGCCACCACCGGCTACACCGCCAGAGGTAGGAGAGTCTCCACCATTGCCGCCGACGCCACCGCCACCGACACCGCCTGCTCCACCGACACCTGCATTGGCCGTTTCGCAGCCGCCACGGCCACCGCCGCCGCCGCCGCCAGCTACCAAAACACGGTCTGCTTCTGATGTACCACCAACGCGGATATCAGAAGCGCCACCGCCGCCGCCAGAATTCTGTGCGCCTCCGATTGCCCCACCATTGTAGCCTCCGGTAGGGGTAGCGCCTTGGCCACCAACGAAAACGTTGATTACATCGCCTGGAGTCACGACCAAAAAGCCTTCAGCGTAACCGCCAAGACCACCTGAGCCACCCAAAATCCCCAATCCGCCAACAGCGCCGGAACCACCTTGACCGCCCCAAGCCTGCACGAAAATTGTATCCACGCATGCCGGAATTGTGAAGGATTGAGAGGCCCCAGTGAAATTGAACGTCGAAACCCCTTGAGGATCTACAATCAAGGTGTAATTCAGGCTTGACACACAACCGTTTCCATCCACTACAGATACGTTGGCAGGGAAAGAGCCGATAACGTTTGGAGAATTGATAGAGGGGTTCGAAGAAGCAGTGTTTGAAATGCCTGGGATGGTGGTCCAAGTAAAGGAAAAGGGACCACTGCCCGTCACTGCCAATCCTAAATCGGCAGGGATATCGGCAATTGTACCCCCACAATCCGTCATCAACAAACTATCCGTTACCACGGTCAAACCTGGTCCGTCTACAACAGTGGCAGCTAGGGTGTCCGTGTAAATCGGATCGCAGGAGCCTTCTTCGATGACACCATACACCAAATGGTTTCCAAGGGGCGGAATCGTGCAGAAGTTGGCTCCCGTACCGATGACTCCGTAAGGGCCACTGTTTGTAGAAGCAAACCATGTGACGGTGCCCCGAGCATTTGGAGCTTCCAAACAAACAGAATCTCCGTTACAAATGATATTGCCGCCTCCCATGAGGGATTGAGCAATGGAATGGGTGTTGAAGCCGCCAACAAGAATTGCCGTCATAGCCAACACCGAAAGCATTTTATATTGATTTTTCATGATTTCTCCGAGTGGATTTTGACAAGAATTATTGGACGATGATTTTCCGATCGAGGACCACGCCGTCGAAATCCATCTTCAAAACGTAGATTCCTCTTGCAACTCCCGGAAGGGTCACCTGATGTGTAAACAGCATCTCAGGATTGGTCTTGGAACTGCGGTAGACTTCCTTGCCGGAAATGTCGTAAATGGCAATCTGGAATTGCTCCACTTGTTTCATCAAGGACGCATTCAGTTGGAAAGTCCCTCTGCTTGGATTGGGGTAAATTTCCACGGAAGCCAACCCAGGGATGTCGTTGGAAATACACACATCAACGTTCAAAAGGATGGCGTCGGTAGCCGTGCACCCATTTGCATCCGTGACGGTAAGGCTGTAGGTGGTCGTGTCAGTCGGGTTGGCTACCGGGTTGGCCAAACTCGAATCAGTGAGGTTGGTGGCGGGTGACCATGCGTAGGAATACGGACCCGTACCACCGGCAACTGAAGGGTTTCCACCCAATGGCAGTGATTGCCCGATGCAGATCAATGAGTCTACCCCAGCGTTTGCAGCAAGTTGTGCGGGCTGTGAGAAGTTGAATGTCAGATTTAAAGCCTGCGCATCCACCATCCACGGCGCCGCAGTCAATGCCAGCGTAAAAAGGAATGTTAGAGTTAATTTCATTGGTAGTTAATTAAGTAAACTCAGGCAAGTACACCTTATTAGCGTTCATTCCCTAGGCCTTTGTTGTTTTATTTTACTGATCTTTATCAGCTTAATAAATAACTCAGTGAATCCAAACGGATTATGACCCTTCACCCCGTTTGAATTACACACCTGCCCAATTCCATCGACGACAACACCGACCCGTCTGCCGTAACTGCAAATTGTGTGAAGAGCACGGTTTCCCAATTGCAACAATCACAAACCCTGTCACCCGATTACACCAAAGCGGTTGGCTGCGGAATCAAGTGGAAAAAGTCGTAATTTGACCACTTGGACGAATAAAAAAAGCCTTTCGAGTTGTTCGAAAGGCTTTTTTTCGTTTGGGGATGAAGGTTATTTGATGGCCCGGTTGTACTTGGTGGACCTGACAACTCTGGGGCTTCGTTTGATTGCTTTGCGGTTGGGCTTACGTACGATGGTCACGTTGTGGTCTCCCGCGAAGATGGTACGAGAACGGCCCGTGCTGCGGCAACCCGAAGTGCCCAATGCCAAGGTTAAGGTCAGCACCACCATGAAGTAGCTCAGATAATTTTTCATATGCGAAATTGCTTTGGGTATGATGGCTCAGGCTTTGGTCACCTGACAAAATAGGTATTTATGCTCCAATTCGATGAACAGAAAGGTCAGGGTTTTGATTTTTCCATTCAACATGGTGAATTCCACATTCCAGAAAAACAGGTCCGTATTGGCACCTTTCACCACCCGAAAGTCTTTGGCGTGATGCAGTGCTGATTCGGTCAGGTATTTATGAATGAAATTACAGCTGTTTTCGATGGTAATGGCTTCATGGGGATCTACAGGGTTGATCATGGTCCGCATGTTTCTATTTGGATCACGCCCCACATACGCCATCATCCTTCCAAAACTGTCATACTTGCGGCTCTCGGCAAACTGTAATAGCTTCTCCAAAGCCTGCATGCTCCGCTCTTCCTGAATTTTCTTAGTGTCATAGTCCTTTTCACCATATCCCGTATCCACGGCCTTGGTTTCCAAAGACTGAGACCTGAGGCCCATCGGCATGGCTCCAACAAACAGGAAAAAACAACAAACCCAAACCAGTTTCATGTTCAACATCATTTCCCCGGTCATTCCCGGCAGCCTTGAATTTACGATTTTTTGACAGAAATCAAGCTCAATCGATATCTCCAAGCAACAAAGCGCCCATGCTTTCAATCAAACCAAAGGTGCTGTGCGAAGAGCTTCCATCCAAGTAGTCGAACCGCACCCTCCAAACATGCCAAAACCCTTCCTTTTGTTCTTCCTCCGAGTACTCTTCAAATGTCGTAGCCATGGCATTGTGCAATAAAACCTTGATTTGGGCACAAATTTTATCGACCGTGACACGTTCGTCGGGTTTGCTGTAGTCACAGGCCCGCTTGTAATCTTCATCGGTATTTCCCATCCCCCGGAATGCGGTCATTTCGGCCAGGGGGGCGCAATCGTCGCCAGACACGAATAAAAATGCCCGTTCCAATACAGCCTTTGCAGAATCACCTTTTCCTTCGGCTTCCATCCCATTTTCTTGAAATTCCTCTTGCCCTGAAACCGAATCGGACACCATCGAAGGACCCGACATCCCGGGACCTTGGCAGCCCAAGAACAATCCTAACAAAACCAACGGAAGCAACAGTTTCGAATGCATTACCTTCCCTCAAATTGTTTTTGAACAGAATTCAAATCGGTGAAACCTCATCCCCGACCGAGATGAGACCACCTTGAATCACCACTGCACACCATCCACCGTGTCCCCGCATGGCATTGTATCCACCCACTCCCAAATTCTCTTCCATCCGCGAACAAGGGTGACAAGCCTCAGTGAATTCCAAAATGGCCTCACCTATCCTGAATTGTCTGTCTTTCAATGCCATGAGGTTGATTCCTCGCGTCACGATATTTCGCCTGGTCAAACCGGGGTCAATGGCATCCAAGCCCAAAATACTCGCTGCAGCGTCCAAATGCTCGCCCATGATGAGGGTGACTTGACGCTTCGTAGAAAGTTTCAGAGAGGCGCGGTCTCCCTCCAAACCCTTCCCTTCGATTGCCGTGACTTTTTCGACCGAAACGGGAAAAACCTTGCGATCAGGTCTGAGCCCAATCCAATGCACAATTCCTGGTCTCCTGACAACTCCCATCAATTTTTTTAATTCTGGGGTTTGGGGTTCAACCAAATCTTTGGCTTTCATGGCTGATTCAGGGTTGGGTAAGCAAAATGCCTGTCACGTATTTACTGTTTCGGCTGAGTTGGAAAGGGAGAAATCGGCCGACCTCGTCGAAATTGTCATCTTGATCGGATTCGTATTTGATTTCCAAAATCACGGCATCGTCACGATTGGAATCCAATCCTTTCCTGGCTCGGGTATCCGGGGAATAAAACAGCAAATCATGATCGATGGTCAACCTGTACCTTCCGTCCTGGGAAACAAAGTAGCTCCGCAGATAGGTGTTGATGAGGCTAGGATGAAGACCCTGAACCGGAAAAATACCCGGATTTTCCTCCTCGATTCCTGCTGCCAACCGTTCCATGGATTCTTTGCGGAGGGACTTGAGCTGAAGGTCGACCGCCTTGCGCAACTCATGGGGTTGATGCCATTGAAAATCGGTCATCTTGAAAAAATGCTTGTCTCCCAAACCTGCATCCTTTGACTTAATTTCCATAACTGGCTTTTCCACCCGGTGAAGGTCCCCCCCGTACCAACGAATCCGATATTTACTCCTCCGTGAAATGCCCATGAGGTTTTCCTGAAAATCGGACAGGTCTGGCGTATCCAAGTAAATGTTGTTGACTTGCCGGTCCGGGTAGGCGGTGCGGAAAGAAAGTGGGTGCTGACGCACTATCTGCAAAACATGGCGCCAATCCCAATCTTCAATCCTGTATTTCCGCTCGTAACGCATCAGAGTTTCCCTTTGATGACTTTGCCGTCAATCTTCAATTCCGATCCGTTTTGGAGCAGATAAAGGTTCTGGTTTCCTTCTGCCGTGTACTTTTCAACCCAAATCTGGGCTGGTCCGAACTCCGGTTTTTTCTGGAATGCCGAAAACGAAGTGGTGTTGTCGACCAAGGAAATTTGTTTCACATCGGCTTTAGAACGGTCCACGGATGCCAACCCGACGTTACAGCCCGCTACTTTGGCCGACAGGATTTCGACTTTGCTGGCATCATTGAGGTTGATTCCCTTTTCTTTGGCCCCTTCTATCTCCAACGCCCGCAGATTCACAGAGGAACCACTCAGTTCCAAGGCATCCTTCCCGCTTTTGGTAATCCGCAGGTCTTGCAACATCCCTTTGGAAAAGTCGATGTCCAATCCATCCTCGAATGAATTGTGGACCAAACTCCGCCGGATATCGAAAATTGTCCTGATCAAACTGAGCCCATCCTCCCTGAAGTTGTTGACGAACCTGCAATTTTGAATGGATACTTCACCTTCATAAACCGTGACGGCTCCCGTCATCTCCCAACCGCCATAGTCCAAAGCGCCTAAACCATCGAAAACCGCATGTGTCCAAACGCACTTTCCTTCAGGCTGCAACAAGGTAAAGCCATTTCCACTTCGATCCGAACTGAAAATCCGAACGGGTTTGTCTTCGGTGCCATTGATGACCACCGGCGATTTGGAAATGAATTTGGCTTCCGTGACCAAATCAAGCTCTGCTCCTGCGGCAAATCGCACCATCCAACCATCGGGAATGAGGATGTCCACCGAGGACCGATGGGGTCCCGGACCAAAGAGGATTTCCTTGTGAAGGCTGTCGACCTGATAAATAGAATTTGAGGTTAGACGAACGTTTGCAAACAACTCCTGCTCGGGGGTTTGGCCTTCCGGTACCGACCAAGGAAGGATTTCAACCGAAAACACAGAATCGATTCCTGGCACCTCGAAAAATACAAACGACCCTTCTTTATCGGACCTGACCTCAGCATAGGGAGCGGGATATTCATCTACATAGGCACCGATAGAAGCCTGTTTTTTAAAGGCATGCTCCATGGTTTTGGCGTTTTTGCCCACTCCCAGCAGTTTGACAGGCAAACAATGGTAGTTCATGGCACGGTACACAAAAAATTGACCGATTTTGCCTTGTGCATGCACTTTGACGGAGCTCAATTTGAGCGGATGTACAATTTGACGGATGACTTGTGCCTCATCGAAAATCAGGCTGCGACGATACCTGTAGGTTGGCCATTCCTGTTGAATCCAAGCCTCGCGGACTGCCAATGCGGGTGTGATTTCTTCGAAAAAGGATTGCAAATAGTCTGGGTCTGACAGCTTCCAAAGCCACGAAACGTACTGGGCTACAAATCCTTCGTCGGCAAACAACCTGGAGAACATCTGCTCCCGGTATGGATGGTTGACGTATTTCATGTTCCTTCCGTGCCCCAAAAATGGCCTGTCCAACCACAGAAGGGGACCATCGGCGGTATACCCGTCAAACCCGATGGGCTCCATTTTGGAGATGATTGGGTTGTAATAAAACCTTTGATTGTGCCAAACCAGACCATGGAAGGCTTGGGCAAGGTCAACGATGGCGTAATATTTGGCCAAGCGATTCAAGTCAAATATTTCACCGACCTGCTTTCGTCCGTTTTTGTAATCCTCCATCAGGACGGTGGCCAACTCAAACTCTTTCCGCTTGTTTTTGTCTTTCAGAGTTGCATTCAGTTTGAACCCATCGATGGTGGAAGCCTCCACATAATGGGTTCCTTTTTCTATCCAAGCCAAATCCTCCAAGCTCTGTTCAACGATTTCCCAAAAACCTTCCTCGTTGAACTTCATGATGGGTCCTTCCCGACGCTGCTTGGATTCCACCAATTGTTGCTCAAAGTGCTCTTCGAAAGCATAAAGCCCTTTGGAAATTCCGTTCACTTTGAGCTCTACAAAATCATAACGCGGTGAGAGCAAATCCTCTTTTTCAAGCCATTGATGGAAGGTCCATTCGTCCAAAAAGCTTCTGGTGTGAGGGCTTTGGAAGGAAAATGTACGCATGCTGCGCCAAGACTGTCCTTTGTCCAGGGCCACCCTGTAACTCCATTTGTCACCTTGAAGGTGGTCGGTCCAATCGCCCTTGAGCCTCACCATGCCACGCCACTCCCCCTTTCCTTCTTCTACCCGGACCTTGACCCATGCATCCACGTTGGCGGCCAAAATCCCCTTCTCCATGGCTTCCCGCCTAATTCGCTTGAGCTTCTCCATGTCCTTGGGCTCGATGACCAAATTGACGGAGGAAGGACGTTCGGTTAATTTCTGGGGCTCTGCAGCTCCAAGTTTGTTTTTGCCTTTTACCCTGATGCTCAGGTCGTCGAAGTATGCTGGCTCTGGTTTGGGGTTCCAAACATAAATCTTCAGTTTCCCATTGGTGACATGGTCAGGGATCTTGAACCTGATTTGAAGTTCTTCCCAACCTTTTAAGTCCTTTTTCCCGGTGGGCTTGGCCATCTCATAATATCCCCAAGCGCCATCTACCACCAAATTTCCAAACCCCTCTGTGCTGTGTCTCCACACCGTGACTTCATAGACTTCACCGCCCCAGGTTTCATTGGTCTCGTATGTCAGCGCAAACTCATGGTCCTTGAACACCTTGGCGGAGTGGCCACCTGACAATGCCTTCTCCTTGCTTTGCGCACTCCCACCTGCAAAAGTCGAACCTTGGGTACCCGAAAAAAAACGCTGACCATCCTTCTCCACGGTAGTCTCCATGTCCACCAACAACACCTCATCGACAGGAGTCGCAGGTTTCCTGAAAAGAACAAACAAAAGAATCAATGAAACAACACCCACAACCAAGGCAATGACCCTCAGCCGACTGGATTTGCTGCCTAGACTTTGCTCCTTTCGGATGATCATATGGCCAGATTGCGTTGTTCCACAAAGGAAATCAACATGTTAGGATCGGCCTTGAGCAGCTCTTCCCGAACGATGATGATGTCTTCCACCTTATTGACAGCCACGCTGAACGAAGCTTCTGTCCGGCCTTCTCCAATGTCCAATCGACGCAGGTCCACAAAGCTGAAATGCACGGAAAGAAGCTCTGAAATCCCTGCCAAATCCTTTAGAGAGGTACTGATATTCAACACCATGTTATCCGAGCCACCTACGCTGCGCTTGCCGGCAATCAAGTTTTGAACGAACAAAATGGCAGTGATGAACGCAAAGGCAACCACGGCAATGATGATTTCATCGGCACCTGCTGCCAATCCCAAACCGATGGTCAGAAACAAATAGGTAAGCTCTTCAGGCTCTTTGATTGCTGCACGAAAACGTACAATGGACAAGGCCCCAACCAAACCCAAACTGAGCGCCACAGATGATTTGACGATGAAAATGATGAGCATGGTGGTCATGGCCAATGGGACGAAAATTCGCCCGAATTTCTTCCGATTGTTGGCACTGTTTCCGAGTCGGACATAAAATACCGACAGCAGAAAAGCCAAAACTGCTGTGATGACAAGGTTCAAAAGGAAATTCACATAGTTGATTTCCTCAAACGATTGCGTGAGCTGTTGGACGTACTGCTCGAAATATTCCATACTGTGGGATTGTGAAAGTTGTGCACCTAACTAAGGCCCGCTAAGTTAACAAGGATTTACCCTTTTTGAAATTCGGGTGTATTTTTGATGGCTTTTGGAATTGCTCCCGAGCGCATTTTAGGTCCATTGTTTCACCCTGAAAACCTCATGAAACACCATTATTCCCTCCAAGCTCTTGTTCAAGCGACTTTAGTAGGAGCGATCCTGTGCGCATTTGTGCACTTTTCCTATGCACAAACCGAGTTTGATGCTTCCGGCTTTGACAAAATGAGGGTTGAAAATGAGGCAAAATTGAGCGTGCCGGATGCCATCACCGAGAAGGTCTGGGAATATATGGAGCAAAACTTCCACAAGGACCTTTCCAAGTTGCTCGCCATCGATTCAGCTTTTTCGAGCACCACGGCGGAGGATATTTTCGTAGACCAGTATTACGACAATGACGATTTTCAACTTTTAGAAGGCCAAAGCGGGGTCAGACACCGTACGCGTACCGTCTTGACAGACGAAGAAAACCGCAAAAACGGTCGTGAACTGCTTCAAATCAAACTGAACGACATCAACCAAAATGAATTGAGCCGCGGCGAGGTGAAGTACCCCATCGAGCATTTGGATAAAAAATCCGAAAAATGGGACTACCATCCCCTCTTGGGTATTGTGGAGAAAGCCTATCGACAAGACGTGGTCGACCAATTGGCCACAGTGAAAATCGATGCGGAAAGTCTGTACCCCACTGTGAAAATCACCCAAAACCGTCGCCGTGTGTACGTGCTTCACAAAGGGCTTCCCTATTCGACGCTCACCCTCGACATGGTTGAAGGCGAATACGAAGGCAAAAAAACAAAGTTCACGGAGTTGGAACTTGAGTTGAACGAAATCAATTACACCGAAAGCGACAGTTCTACGCGGGTGATGATGGAAAAAACCAATGCCTTGTTCAAGGACGACATCATGGCAGCATTTCCTGAAATCAAGCAAGACCAAACCCCCAAGTACAACAAGGCCATCAATGGATTGGGCTTGAAACGCGAAGACCTGGTGGCCGCCAAGAAATCGGAGCGTACGATGCGCATGGCCCTTTATGCTGGCATCGGACTGTTGGCGGCGGGTGGATTGTTTTGGATTGTCAGATCCAGAACCAAGGGCAAAAAGCAAAAGAAAACCGTTGTCATCAACGGCTAAAAATTCCTCAAGACTTTGGGAGCCCCAATCGAGTGTAGAGCCTAAATGCCATCATGGCCACCAAAGGGAAAATCGGCCCGGGAAATCCTTGTGGCAAAACCCAAGCGCCTAGCAGGAATAGCAGCATGGATACCATCCCGAATTTCGAATAGGCCCGCACCGCTGGCTGCCATCTTTTGATCCAAACCCCAATTGACAGGAACAAATGGGAAGGCAGTGCCCACATGAGATTCAGATTTCCATAGGTGGCCTGATGGTCGGTCGCCAACCAAAAAGTCAGCATCAAACACCCCAAGAGGCCAACCACACCAAACAGAATGGAGTCGAACACCTGCATTAGAGCACTGAATCTGACGGGTAAAAAGTAGATTCCCAACCCAGTCAATGAAACCAATCCCAATACTACCCATGGGGTGAACCAACCGGAGGGTGGGATGACTGGCTCTGCTTGCAGCAAAACTTTTTCCTCCAAAACCAATGGGCTTTCGCCCAAAGGGGTCTTAACCTTGGAAGCACCAAAAATATCATGGAGATGATCCGGAAGAAACACTGCCCCCTTTACTCCCGCGATTTGATCAGCAGGGGTTCCCAACATCAAATGAATCCCAAATGCGGTCCAAGGAATTTGCTCCATGTAGGGCGTGATGAGGCTTCGGTAAGACCCATAATCCACCCCTGAAGGCGATTGAAACGTAACAGAGTTCCCCAAAACTTGTTGCAGGATGTCCCGCTCCCGGCTTGAGCAGTTGTCGAAAAAGAAATCATACTTGTAAAACCGATTTTCAGGCCTCTCGTTCGCCTTGAGCGTTTTCAAAATCGCTTCCCTCTGTTGTGCGTCCAAATTCAGGACCTGCTCCCTGACCGTCCGCGAGTCGGCTTGGTACTCCCGCATGAAGCCGCGCATGGAGTAACTCAACAGATAATATTCCAGCTTTCCCCGAGCGAACTTCAATGCAAAATTGGGGGTATCGAAATCGAATGTGCCGAAATTGAACACCCAATCCAGCCGCTGAGCAGGGTCAAAAATCCGGATGCTGCTGTGGCCGAAAATGGAATACAATTCAGCCCCGGGGGCACATGTGAGCAAACAGACCCTTGCCTGTGGGCTCAAAGTATCAGGTAAATGGGAGGAGTCTGCTTTCAATTGAGGCATAGACAACCCAACCCAGACCAACAACAAGGATAAAATTCTTTTCATGTCTCGGTAAAGTTGCAAAAATGCCACGGAATCATTCTAAGCCAATCCAAGGGTCCTGTTGCCACTAGAGGAATGCTCACTTGAATCAGCGCTTCATCAATTTCCCCGCCAAATTCACCCCAGAACCGGAAAAGGTCCAAAGGTACAAGCCAGATGGTAGATTTTGGGCATCCGGCAATTCTATCCGATGATTACCTGAACCCAATTGTCCGCGGTCCATTTCCCTGACAAGCAACCCATCCACCGTCCAAACTTGCAACTTGACTTTGGAGGGTTCTGCCAAATTCACCAAGAATTGCATATTGGCCTGGAAGCATGAGGGAAGCGCAGTGACCGTGGTAGAAAGTTTCGGACGGTCGACAGAAACTGGATTGAGTGGGTACACAAAATGCCCATAAACACCAAAATGGTCGCTTAAATCGAAATTGCCCCACATGGCATCTGCTTGGGAGCGAAAAATCCGGACTTCATTCAAAGAGTCGATGCTGGGGCGAAGATGGTCGTTGAGGTTGAGCACATAATCCAAAAACTCATAGTCCGTGCCGGAGGCATACAAATTGAATCCGGGATCGTAGGTATAGGGATTTCCTTGGTACTGGGGAACCCCTGCATCAAGGAGCGTGAACATGTCGTTGTACTCATTCTGGTTGTTCAAGATTCTGTCCACGTTCAAATCCCCGCCGACCAATACGGCCTCATGGGAAGGGATGTTGAGGGCATTGATGAAATCCCGCAATTGGGCGAACTGGGCTTGCCTCACCTGAACGTTGGTTATCCACGCTTGGGTATGTGTGGCAAACAAGTGGTAAGGCCTGCCATTCTTGTTGATTTTGGCATACATGGCTCCTTTGGCCGCCAAGCAATCGTCTCCACTGCAAGAATCGTAGACGATGAAGGTAGATGCCACGATGGGCCATTTTGAAAAAATCATGACTCCACCATCCTCCGGGGTGCCGGCAGCATCCACCACTGCGGTGTAGGAAGGGTATTCTTGTGACAAGGCGGGGATGACAATGTTATCCCTCACATCGTTGTAGAACAATTCACTCATCAGAAGGGCATCATATCCCTCAAGGTGTGCCGCCAATTCAGCCCCACGTTCGGCTTGGTCGGTATAGGCAATCGGGGGAGTGAGCATGTAGGCGTTGTAAGCCAACACATCGATGCTGTTGGAGCCACCTCCCAAAACCGGCCATGGGTCCACCTCTTCGATGGCGTACCGCACGTCGTCGTCTCCTCCCGTGAATTCGGCAGTGTATTTGAGGTTGAACAATTTGCCTCCCATCATGAAAGCCTGATCGTGGAACAAGTTATCGCCATGCCATGGATGAGAAAAACCTGGGCCACTTGCACTTTGCCACAAATCGCTTCCCACAAAATTTCCGTGGAGCTTCAGGCGGAGCTTGACAGTGTCGTTGGCATGGGCTAGGCTCACGTCGAAATAAAAATCGTCGCCGCTGTGCACACCCTGATCGCGGTTGGTCCACATCACCTCCCGGTCCGGCGTCCAAGCAGCCACTACTCCGGAATAACCCGACCATTCCCCTACCGACATGATGTGAGTCCCGTATTGCACCACCGAAACATCGAAGTCCAAGGTCGTGTTGTTTTGGAAGTATACGTAGGTGACGGCTTTCAAGCCCATGGCAGGCAGTACCCACAACGAAACGCAAGCCCAAAACCGAAGGAAGTGCATCATGCTCAATGTTTGATTCACCTTCAAGATAGGAATTGTTGAGAATTTTGTTGCCAAGTACCTTCCACTTCGCCCTTGAGGAAGCAAAAGGAAACGGACAGACCTCTTAAGAATTTCCCCTAAATTTACGCCGATGCCCCACATTCGACCTTTTCGAGCTTGGAGATACGATGATTTGGCCTGCGGCGAGGCTGCCGGCAACTTTTCGCCATTGTTTGATGTGGTGAGTCCCGACCAGCTCGAGGAACTTTACCAAAGCCCTTGCAATTCAATACACTTATCGGTTCCACAAACCGATGATTCGGCTTTGCAGAAATTGCAAGAATGGAAATCCCGGGGCATTCTTCGTCAAGACCCGTTGCCGGGCATCTACGTGTACTACCAAGAGTTTTCCTTGTTCGGGGAGGACAAAAAGTATGTTCGCAAGGGGTTCATCTCATTGGTGCGCATGCAACAGCCGGGCCAAAATTCCGGGACGGAAATCATCCAACATGAAGGCACCCTTTCGGCTTCTGTGGCAGAAAGAACCCGACTCCTTGAAAAAACGCTTCTGAATACTGCCCCGACTCACGGACTGTACGAAGACCCTGAGTTTGAATTGGAAAAAATCATGGACCTGTACATGGAGCATCCCGTGTACCAATACATCGACTATCAGGGTGTCATCAACAAAATGGCGGTAATCCAAGACCGTCGAGACATCCTTCGCTTTCAGTCGAGCTTGGCCTGCAAAAAGGTGTATTTGGCAGATGGACACCACCGGCTTGGTTCATCGATTGCACTGAGGGACAAATGGTTGACCGAGGGAAAGAGCCTGCCTGAAGACAGTTTCGTGCATTACCACATGATGTACCTTACCAATCTTTGCGGCGATGATTTGAGGATTTTGCCCATTCACCGACTGTTTTTCTTGAAAGACGGCACCCGCAATCCGAATCCCATCCTTGCACGGCTGAGGGAGTATTTCGAGGTGGAGGACATCACCTTCGACCGAACTCCTATTTACAATGCGGTCCAATCCCATCATCATGCGTTCGGGATGGTCATGGGGAGCTTGCAGTTTTTGCTGAAACTCCGGGCTGATGTAGACCCCGTTGCGCTCAACGACCTTCCTTTGCCCAGCGTGATCAAGGAATTGGATTACACCATCCTCCACTATTTCGTATTCGACAAATGCTTGGGGTTGTCTTATGAGGTGCAGCATGCCTCCGATGCCATCAAATACCTCAAGGATTATGGCTTGGCCGTGAAACAGGCAGTAACCTGGCCTGACCGGATTGCCTTCATCACCCCTGGCACCCAAATGGACCAAATGTTGCGCGTGTGTGAAACCGGCCAATTGATGCCCCAAAAATCCACCTATTTTTACCCCAAGGTGGTATGCGGAATGGCTTTTGCATCCATCGATGACAATGAAAACAACAGTCCCTTTGATTTTGGCTTCGGGGTCACCTCGTCGACAACAACTACTTCGTGACCTCGGATTGGAATTCAACGTGGTGGTCCGGGAAGTTGACGAATCCTTTTTACCCGGACTTTCCCCGGAATCACTCGCAGAATACCTGGCCTGCCTGAAAAACGACGCCTGCCACGACTTGATCCCAAACAATTTGGTGATTACATCCGACACCATCGTGGCATTGGAAGGTAGGATGCTTGGCAAACCCCGCACACGCGAGGAAGCATTTGGCATGTTGGAAAGCTTGTCCGGCAAAGTGAACCAAGTGATTTCGGGCGTATGCATCCGGCATGGCAGTTGGCAAAAGGTTTTTCACGCTGTAACGGATGTTTATTTCAGAGATTTGGAGCGGTGGGAAATCCAATATTACGTGGACCAATACCGACCCTATGACAAAGCTGGGGCCTATGGAATTCAGGAATGGATCGGCATGGCTGGAATCGACCGAATCGAAGGAGACTACTACAACGTGGTGGGAATGCCTGTAGGGCTTGTTTGGAATGCCTTGAAACCATATTTGGCGGAAGGTGATGCGGTCTGACAACTCGTTTGGATTGTGCATGGACAAACAGGGATGTAAATTCGCTTCATGACCAAGCTATCGGTAAACATCAACAAGTTTGCCACCCTGCGGAATGCTCGCGGAGGCAACAATCCCGATGTGGTGAAGGCCGCTTTGGATTGCATACGATTTGGCGCAGACGGCATCACCGTGCATCCCAGGCCGGATGAGCGGCATATCAGAAGGGCGGACGTGTTTGACCTTGCAAGTGCCATCGACGTGGAATTCAACATCGAAGGATACCCTTCAGAAGATTTCTTGGCGATGGTAGAGGAAGTGAAACCTGCACAATGCACTTTGGTCCCGGACCCACCCGGGGTTCTCACCTCCAACGCAGGTTGGGATACGCTCGCCCACCAACATCTACTTAAAGAGGTTTGCGCGCGCTTGAAGCAATCAGGCATCCGATCTTCCATTTTCATCGGCACCGACCTGAATCTCATCGAAGCCGCTGCCACAGCCGGAACGGACCGTGTGGAGCTATACACCGAGCCATATGCCGCATTGTTTCCCTCCAATCCTTTTTCGGCCGTGGTGCCTTTTTCTGTTGCAGCCCGTCATGCCCATGCTTGCGGTTTGGGATTGAATGCGGGCCACGACCTCAGCCTGGAGAATCTGGCGTACTTCCATGAACATGTACCCCATTTGATGGAGGTGTCCATCGGCCATGCCTTGGTGTGTGATGCATTGTATTTAGGTCTGCAGGAGAGCATCCGCAGGTATCAGGCCTGCCTTGGCAACTTGGTGGTTTGATTCAACCAATTAGCTTGAAACCTTCAACCAACGACACCCGTAGGAGACAAAAAAATACCAAAATGAACAGTAAAAAATACATTTACACGGTTCTAACCTTTTGCCTTTGGTCTATCTTGGCATTCACAGCTTTGGAGGTAAACGCACAAACTGTTTACGTGACCAAAACAGGAAAAAAATACCACAAAGGCCATTGTCATTACCTTCGGAGCAGCAAAATTTCGACCACCAAACATTCTGCCATCCAACGCGGATTCACGCAATGCTCCTACTGCCTTGCATGGCAAAAACCTTCGCTGCCAGAAAATGGAACGGCGCCATCGGGATCGGAAATGATGCTGCAAGCGGTTTGTACCTTCCACCACAGGTCGGATGCCAAAAACGAAGAGCGGATGAACTCCTTATACATGTCGTCGAAGGAATCCGTGGTGCTTTAAGCTTGCACCTCATACCATTCCTTCGCCAAATTGCTTCCGAACGTCGTTGACGACGGTTTTGATTTCTTGTTCGTTTTCTTTTTTGCAGATCAATAGCACATCTCCGGTGTCTACCACGATGAAGTCATTGAGTCCGTGCAACACCACCAATTTGTTCTTGTCGTCCACCCGTATCAAGTTGTTGGCGGCATCGTAAACCACAGCCTTGCCCTGCACGGCATTGCCCAAATAGTCCTGCTCCATGTGTTCGTACACAGAGCCCCAGGTTCCCAAATCGCTCCAATCGAAGGAGGCAGGGATCACAAATACATTTTCGGCTTTCTGCATGATGCCGATGTCCACCGATTCGTTTCTGCTGCGGGCATACACCTGTTCGATTGCTTCCTTTTCCGCGGGGGTATCCATGACGGGAAATGCTTCCTCGAACAACTCCTGCATGTCGGGCAAGAAGTCCTGATATGCTTTGAGAATGGTGTCAATGTGGAAAATGAACATGCCGGAGTTCCAAACGAAATCACCGCTTTCGTAAAAAAACTTGGCCAGGCTGAGGTCAGGCTTTTCCAAGAATGTTTTCACCTTGAAAAAGTCTTGTTTCTTAATGTCTGACTCCAAATATTGGATGTACCCGTATCCAGTTTCAGGCCTGGTGGGCCGAATGCCGAGGGTCATGATGATGGGCTTGGCACGACATTCATCCAAGCCAATTTCGACGTCTTTTTGGAAATGAAGGGTGTTTCGGATGAGGTAATCCGACCCTGCCACCAAGATGCAGGCATCCGGATTTCTGCGCCTGATTTTGTAGGCTCCGTAAGCGATGCAAGGGGCGGTATTCCTGCCAAACGGCTCCGAGAGAATGTTCTCTTTGGGAAGATCTGGCAAGTGTTCGGCTACTTGTTGCAGGTATTTGTCGTTGGTGACCACCAAGATGTTGGACACAGGGATGTAATCCTGAAAGCGCTCGAAAGTGAGTTGGAGCATGGATTTCCCTAGGCCCAAAATGTCATGGAACTGTTTGGGGAAATGCTGCCGGCTCATGGGCCAAAACCGGCTTCCGATTCCGCCGGCCATGATGATGACGTAGTCGTTTGGTCTCATAAGCAATGCATCTTGCCCAAATTCAGGCAATTGAAACAAAGGTCAGTTGGCAAGGGTGAAATTTTCATCGGAATTTGAAACGTTACCGCGTCAAAATCGTGTAAAACCTAGAAAAAAACCTTGGCGAGATAACGTGAAACCAAAGAAATTCGTGCTTTGTTCACCTCTCCTGGCAAGGCAGCGCCAAAATTAGAATAAATGTGCGCAACCTTGTTTGGTTTCAAGGAATTATTCTTAAATTAAAGTGGAGTAGTTCGGGACTATACCCCGAGGAAAGTAGAAGGCATGATTCAATGAATGTGGCTGAAAAAACGGATGTAAAAGCGTCACTCAAGCATTTTTTCGGGTTTGATGGGTTCAGGGGCCGACAGGAGGATGTAATCAACCATCTCTTGAGCGGACAAGATTCTTTGGTGATCATGCCCACTGGCGCAGGCAAATCCCTGTGCTACCAACTTCCTGCGATAGTAATGGAAGGAACGGCCTTGGTTATTTCGCCGTTGATTGCCTTGATGAAGAACCAAGTCGACCAACTGCACTCATTTGGAATCGAAGCCGGGTTCTTGAATTCCTCCATGGCGCGGGGTGAATACGAGGAGGTAAAGCGCAAAACCATCAGCGGAGAGCTCAAGCTGTTGTATGTGGCTCCAGAGTCTTTGGTCAAGGAAGAGTTTGTTGACTTCCTTAAGCTTTCCAAGATTTCGTTCGTGGCGGTCGACGAAGCTCATTGTATCTCCGAATGGGGCCATGACTTCAGGCCAGAATACCGCAGAATCCGGGAAATCCTCAACAACATCGCAGAGGTGCCCATCATTGCATTAACGGCCACGGCCACGCCCAAAGTCCGGTTGGACATCCAACAAAATCTACGGATCTCCGATGGAAAAGTATTCCTGACGTCCTTCAACAGGAAAAACCTGTATTACGAGATCCAGCCGAAATCCGACCCGGTCACCCAGGTGATTAAATACGTGAAAAAACATCCGGGAAAATCCGGCATCGTGTACTGCCTCAGCCGGCGCAAGGTGGAGGAGCTTGCCGAAATCCTGAATGTGAACGGCGTGAAAGCTGTACCCTACCACGCAGGATTGGATTCCAAGGTTCGTACTCGACATCAGGACATGTTTCTGAATGAAGAGGTGGAAGTGGTGGTGGCCACCATCGCATTCGGCATGGGAATCGACAAACCCGATGTGCGGTATGTGATTCACTACGATGTACCCAAAAGCATCGAAAGCTATTACCAAGAAACCGGTCGTGGAGGAAGAGACGGCCTGGAAGGTACTTGCATCCTCCTGTACGACTACAACGACATCGTGAAGCTGGAGAAGTTCATGAAGGACAAACCGGTGAGCGAACGGGAAAGTGGTCGCTTGCTCCTTCAGGAAATGGCCGCTTTCTGTGAATCTGGAATGTGTCGACGCAAATTCATGCTCCACTATTTCGGAGAAGGCTTCGACAGCGCAAATTGCAACGGGATGTGCGACAATTGCCGCTATCCCAAGGAAACCTACGACGCGACCAAGCATGCGAAACAAGCCTTGGCCGTCACCAAACAAGTCAAGGAAAAGTTTGGAATCGACCACATGGTCAAAGTGCTCCGAGGTGCCAACAACCAACAAGTTGTCATCAACGAACACCACCAACTTCCCATTGCCGGACGGGGAGCGGAAGTGAGCGACAAGGAATGGAAATCCATCTTCGCCCAACTCATCGTGCAGGACTTTTTGGTGAAAGACATTGATGATTATGGGGTGATAAAATTGGGTCAGAAAGGCATTAAATGGTCTGAATCGCCCGAGCCCATCCATCTGCTGAAATTCCGGGACATCGAGGAGCTTGACAAGCAGAAGGAGCAGGCCAGTGTTGAGGAGTTTGCTGTTTTCGACGACGTGTTGTTTGACAAACTCAAAAAGCTCAGGAAGCAATTGGCGACAGAGAAGGGGATTCCTCCTTACGTGATTCTCCAAGACCCCTCTTTGGAGGACATGGCCACCAAATACCCGATAACATTGGATGAATTTCAAAATATCGTGGGAGTTGGCAGGGGAAAGGCTGACAAATTCGGCCAACCTTTTGTGGACCTAATCGCCCAATATGTAAAGGCAAACGAAATTGAACGGCCTGAAGCGTTTGTGGTCAAAAAAGCAGCCAACAAAACCATGAACAAGCTGTTTTTCATCCAGCATGTGGACCGCAAAACGCCATTGGACGAAATTGCAAGGCTGAAAAACGTGAGTTTGGACGACTTGATGACCGATTTGGAGCACATCATTTACAGTGGTACCAAATTGAACCTGGAATATTACATCAAGTCGGAACTCGACCCTGACAACGTTGAGGAGATTTGGGACTATTTCATGCACGCGGATTCCGACAGCTTGGACCTTGCCGAAAAAGAATTGGGCGGCAGCTTTTCTCGGGAAGAAATCCGATTGGTGCGCGCCAAATTCATCGCCGACATTGCCAATTGATGCCACTCGCTGTTTTTCCTACCTTGGCTTGGCGACCTAACCTGTTTTTACTTTTCGCGGTTGGGATTGGATTTCCAATTGCCCTTCAAAGCCAACCGTCTGGTAGGATTGCCGATTCAGTTGCTACATTCTTGATTGAATCCAACATGGCCCCGTTCTTGGGATTCGGTTGCGAGGTGGTCCAAAAAGGAAAATCGGATTTCAGCTACTCCCATGGAAGCGCCAACAATGGCGGCACGCTTGCTTGGACCGACTCTACGATATTCAACTTGGGATCGGTATCCAAACTTTTCACGGCCGTTGCAGTAGCCAAACTTGCCCATGAGGGAATCTTGAAATTGGACGACCCAGTCTATGCTTATTTCCCGGAGTTTTTGGACGTACAGGGAAAGACCCGGGCAGCACCTGTGGTCACGCTCATGGACTTGCTCCAACACCGTTCTGGCATCACCCAAAGCATGGAGCATTTGTTCCCTGAAAAATTTGGAAAAGAAGCCGTCCGAGGTGAAGGTGAATTTTATGAAAACACCTTCAATTATCGAGCTTTCATGACCTTGGAGGATTTTAAAAACAGGTTTTTGATGTACGCACGCATCGACAAGACCCCACAGCGCCAATATCATTATTCCAACCTCAACTATGTTTTGTTGGGATATGTGGTTGAGCAAGCCATGGGCCTCAACCTTCCTCAATTGGTGGTGAACAAGGTCTTTGCCCCCCTTGGGATGCATGACTCCCACTATTACATGACTCCCGACTCCCTGAAACATCGTTTGGCTTGGGGATACTACCGGCTAGAGGATGGAAGCTACCTCAACGTGCACGACAATGAAGTTGAAAGTCCAAGTCCTACCGGCGACGGAGGCATCAAAACTTCCATGCGTGACATGCGGAAGTTCATGCACTTTTTGTTGGGGGATTTGAAAAACCCTGCATACGAGGCGGTACTGCCACGTTCGATTTTGTTGTCTATGATGACACCATTACAACATGGGCCAGATAAGCGCACCTGGGTCGGATTGGGTTTCCATAGCATGCAACCTCAAAACTTGGTGGGTCATGCAGGCGGGTGGGATGGTTTCATGTCGATCCTCTATTATCATCCGGGCACCCAATCCTCTGTTTTTTTGGTCACCAATCGCGAAGACAACCAATTGTTCGCATTTCTGCGCATCTATG